>Ga0210006_1000056_pt1 | contig 89188 bp, 94 predicted proteins | sample CryGey02umfilter_2_FD_185452 | JGI IMG/M metagenome (GOLD analysis project Ga0210006, IMG submission 185452) | Groundwater microbial communities from aquifer in Utah, USA - Crystal Geyser 4/10/14 0.2 um filter (SPAdes) (version 3) | ecosystem: Environmental > Aquatic > Deep subsurface >... | reverse complement strand
TCGCCTCAAATGCAAAAACGTGTGAACGTCTGGCTTGAGCTGTTAATTTAATCTGTCTTCCAGGCGTGTCGGTGATAAGTATCCCGTTGCTGTCTATCATCATTTGCTCCTGCGCTTTGTTAGAAATAAAGCGAGGTTAACAGGGGTTGAAGTGTTCGGGTAGGTGGGATTTGTGGGGGCTTACAGATGAAGGATTGCCAGGCTTAGCGTTTTCTAATAAAAAAGCTATTTCAGTTCATAATCTTAATGAAAGAAAAGATTTTCAAAGAGGACGCTTATTAAATAAAAAAGAGATCAATAGTGCGTTTGTATTTCCAATATTGATTGATAATGAAGTGGTTTCTATTTTTGAATTTTTCTCATATGGAAAAGAGCATGTTGATAAAGCGCAATTAGAGGTATTTGATATCATTGGCGAGAGAATTGGTCAAGTTTTTGAGCGCACACTTTCGCATGAAAAATTAGAAAAATATTCTAAAGAATTAAAAAAATCAAATGAAGCACTGAATGAATTTACTTATATTGCATCACATGATTTGAAAGAGCCTTTACGTGGTATTAGTAATTTTTCTACTTTTTTAATGGAAGATTATTTTGAAAAATTAGATGATGCTGGCAAGCAAAAATTAAAAACGTTGCAAGATTTAAGCAAACGAATGGTATCACTGATTGATAATTTGCTTGTTTATTCCCGCGTTGGTCGCGTTAATTTAGCCATTAAAAAATCGGATATCAATGAAATTGTTAATGAAAAACTAACCTTCATTGATTCTTTTATTAAAGAAAAAAATGCAAAAATTATAATTTTAAAAAAATTACCTGTTGTTAAGTGTGATGAGGCGCGTATAGGCGAAGTGTTTCAAAATCTGATTACGAACGCGATAAAATATAACAAACAAAAAGATAAAAAAATAGAAATAGATTATACAGAAGATGATGAGCAATATGTTTTTTCAGTTAAAGACAATGGCATTGGAATACCTGAAGACCAACAGCCTGAAATTTTTAAAATTTTTAAAAGACTACATGGCAAAAATGAATACGGTGGTGGCACTGGTGCTGGCATGAGTATTGTGAAACGCATTGTTGAGCGACATGGAGGAGAAATTTGGATAAATTCGGCAGTTGATATTGGAACTACTTTTTATTTTAGTATTAAAAAATTTAATAATATTGAGGAATAAAAATGAGTAATGACAATCATGTTATTTTAATTGTAGAAGACAGTGATGAAGATTTTTATGCCGCTGATCGAGCATTTAAAAATGCGGGTATTGCTAATAATGTTTATCGGTGTATTGATGGGGAGGATGCGCTCAATTATCTTTATCAGCGTGAAAAATATACAGATTCTGAAATCGCACCAAAACCAACTTTGATTTTACTGGATTTAAATTTACCAAAAATAAATGGAAAAAACGTATTGTCTGAAATTAAAAAAAACCCCGCTCTTTCTCAAATTCCCGTAGTCATTTTAACTACCTCAGATAATGAAATGGATATTGAATCTTGTTATGAATTAGGCGCAAATAGTTATATAAAAAAACCAGTTGAATTTGATGATTTTATGAAAGTGGTTAAAGAATTAAAAAACTATTGGCTTGAGATTGTGTTGTTACCAAAAAAATAATGAGAAATTAATATGAAAAATATGTTAAAAATATTAATCATTGAAGATAACGAAGCAGACAGAGTTGTTTATCAGCGTTATTTGTCACAAGCATTTGGCGATGGTGTTGAGGTTTTTCCAAAAGAAAAGTGTATTGATGCATTGTTATTTTTATCAAAAAATACAGTTGATTGCATATTAATGGATTATCATTTGCCAGATCATAATGGAATTGATTGTGTAAAAGAAATTTCAAAAATACAATTAAATTTAATTCCTGTTATTATGATGACGGGACAAGGAAGTGAATTGATTGCAGTTCAAGCATTAAGATCAGGCATCAGTGATTATTTGGTAAAAGACGGTTTAGATCCTTCTATTTTAAAAGACACAATACTGAGTGTTATTCAAAAAAACAATGAAAAAAAGAAAGAAAAAATAGCATTAGATGAAATGAGTCATCATGCTTACTATGATCATTTAACCCAGATCCCCAATAGATTTCTTTTTGAGGAAAATTTATCGCAGAGTTTATCTACTGCCAAACGACATAAAAAAAATATTGCTGTTGTTTTCCTTGATTTAGATGGATTTAAAAATATTAATGATACCTTAGGGCATGATGTGGGTGACATCGTTTTAACTCAGGTTGTTTCAAAAATCCAATCTGTATTAAGAAGAGAAGATTTATTGGCTAGATTAGGTGGCGATGAATTTGGCATCATTATTAATAATTACGCTAAAAAAGAAGATATTGATTTTATTTTAGAAAAAATAATTAATGTGTTGAACACACCTTGTGCTGTTAATTCACATCAGGTGATAGTGACCTGTAGTGTTGGCATTGCGCTTTATCCTGATGATGGTGATAGTTTGAGTGAGTTGTTGAAAAAATCAGATGCCGCTATGTATCAATCTAAAAAAGCAGGAAAAAACACTTATCGATACAGTGATTAGTGACAGCGATCGATTAAATTCCAGTTTGTATCTAATAGGCTATTGAGCTGAGTTAAAGCAGGTATGAGCACGTCTTTAATTTGCCAAGGGGGGTTGATTATCACAATGCCGCAGGATGATAATTTTTCTGCTGATTCAATTTGATTTAATGAAAATTCAATAATAAAGTGCGACAGATTAAGTGATGCAATTTCCCGGTAAAATTGTTCAACCGCTATTTTGTTTTTAATGGGATACCAAATCATCGTGTTTCCAGATCGCCATCGTTTTTGAATCACTTTGAGTGAATGCATTATTTTTTCAAACTCATTAGTAACTTCAAAAGGAGGGTCAATTAATACTAAGCCACGTTGCTGTTTGAATGGTATAAACGCTTTAATACCAGAATAACCATCCATATGATGTATCGAAATATGTTGATCAGTAACCAAGTTGTCTTTCAATGTCTGAGCATCAGTGGGATGTAATTCACATAAAATAATTTGATCATCATGACGTATGCATTTTTTTGCGATAAAAGGCGATCCTGGATAATACGTTAAATTACCCAAGTTCAGTTCAGAAACAATGTCTATATAATTTTGAATAAGTTCAGGCTGTTTGTTTTTATCTGATAGCCATAATTTTTCAATGCCATTTTGATATTCTTGTTTTTTTTGTGTTTCGACTGATTGTAGTGGATAGATACCAATGCCGGCATGGGTATCTAAAAAACAAAATGGTGTTGCTTTACGCTGCAAAGATTTTAATAAAGCAATCAATACAATATGTTTGATTACATCAGCAAAATTGCCAGCATGGTATAAATGACGGTAATTCATGATAATAATACGCGGAGTTGTTTAATTAAGTGGTCGATTTCTTCGGATGAGTAGAGTTTTTCAGCTACATTAGCTTGCCATACGCTATGTGGCCACGATAAGTCATCTTTAAATCGTGCAACAACATGGATATGTAATTGTGAAACGATATTTCCCAGCATACCTACATTTATTTTTTCGGCATGAAAATGTGTTTTAATGAGACTCGATAAACGAGTCATTTCTGAAAAGAGTGTTTTTTGATCTTGTTGCGTGAGTTCAAAAATTTCAGTAATGGATTTTGAAACCCGTGGCATTAAAATGAACCACGGATAATATTGATTGTTTTTCAGTCTAATTTCAGACAATTCCCAATCAAGCACTTTAAAGCTAGTGCGCTCAATTTTTTTATCTACTGTATACATCTTACTTAGTACTTTGCTTCACGTTCGAGAACAGCAATTACAGATGGCCGTTTTTTAATATGATCCGCATAGCGATTGAGTGCTGTATATTTTTCAGTAGGTAGATTGATGGCTTTTGACCAACGATAAACGGTAAATAAATAGGCATCAGCGGCTGTAAATCGTTCAGCACATAAATAGGTTTTGTTTTGTAAATGTTGTTCTACTTGCATTAAGTATTTATCAATTAATGTGATAGCCCATTTTTTGATGTCATGTTGCACGCTGGGGTTATCGCTAATGCGTTTGATAGCAAATACGGGACTAAATGCTTTGTGCAAATCTGCAGCGACAAATGATAACCAGCGTAATATATCAGCGCGTTCATAACTACCAGGCTTATCAAGCAGCCCAGCACTGGGTTTTTGATCAGCAATATATTCTAGAATGGCAATGTTCTGTGTGATGACTTGACCATTCTCTAATTGTAGTACGGGTACCGCACCCAATGGATTTAATTGTAAAAATTGCTGACGAATATTTTCATCGGCATGGTTGCCAACATATTGCAGCTCAAATGGAATATGGGCTTCTTCAAGTGCGATATGACAGCTCATGCAACAAGCGCCTGGAAAAAAGAATAGCTTGATCATACTGTTTTACCTTTTGTAATAAAAAATTAAATAATCATTAATCCCAAATAGGATAATGTGCAATTGTAATAGCCTCATCAAAAAATAATTTTGTATTATCAGAAAACGTATTGGTGTAATCAGAAATATAAAATTTTTTCTCCCCGCCTTGTTCGTTTTTATTAATGAGGTTGTTTGATTGCAGGCGTAATTTTACGGCATCTGCAACGATTTCTGATGGATCAATAATGTCTACTTTTTTATTGTAAAATCTCCCAATATTTTTTTTAATGACAGGGTAATGTGTGCAGCCTAAAATTAATGCATCAATATCGCTTAATGTGTTTCGTGATAAATATTCTTCTAAAATACTGTCAATCACCTTGTTGTGATGAAATCCTTCTTCAATGGCAGAAGCCAGTATGGCTGTTGCTTGAGATTTCAACGTGATATCTAAATTCAAATCATCTATTTTTCTTTTGTAAACATTGGATTGAATGGTTGCTTTTGTACCAATTAATCCAACACATTTTTTTTTGTAACAGTCGTGTAAATGTTTGACGACAGGGTCAATGACATTCACTACTTCAGCTTTATTTCCCGCATACTCTTTTACTAAATCATAAGCAGCTGAAGAAGCAGTATGACAAGCGATTAAAATTAATTTACATTGTTGTTGTAACAACATATGGGTAATCTTGACAGAATAAGCTTGAATCGCAGCAGTGGATTTATCACCATAAGGTAGGTGTGCGGTATCGCCAAAGTAAATGATATTTTCATTTGGCAATTTTTTAACAAGTGCTTGAGCCACAGTGAGACCACCAATGCCGCTGTCAAAAATACCAATTGGTTGAGAAGATAGGTGCGAAGACATGCTGTGTCCCTAAAATTTTTAATAGACAGAGATCTTGTTCCTTAACGTATCAAATAGCTTCATTTTCGCTTTTGCGGATACGTTAGAGATAGGATCTAATAATGCGGGATTTTTTTACTTTTTTCCATTTATTTTGGCATAATTGAATGAAACATTATGTGTACATTATTGAATGTCAGAATGGATCTTATTACACAGGATATACGACTGATGTTGCACGTCGGTATGAAGAACATAAAACAGGGGTGAATTGCAAGTATACGCGATCCTTTCCACCAAAAAAATTACAGGCATTTTGGGTGTTTGATCATAAATCAGATGCATTGCGTATTGAATACAAAATTAAATTACTATCTAAAGCGCAAAAGAAAAGATTGATTGTGACAAAAGATTTATTGCTATGCGAATAAATCGCGCGTTTTTAGTGAATGCCAGATGCAATCAAAACCTGTAGACCACCCCAAGTAACAGAAACGCCAATTGCTAATAATATAAAGGCAGATAAGGATGAAACGACTTTGCTACCTGTTTTTCCGAGCGTTTTAAAAATCGTAGCTGAATAACGATAACAAACATAAATTAAAAGAAGTATCGCAATAATGGCCATGGCAATGGCGCTGTATTGATCTACTCGACTGATGGTTTTTTCCGCATGGGTTGCCAGCGCGATAACAATGGCAATACTGCCAGCACCCGCGGTTAACGGCATGGTTAATGGAAAAAAGGCCAGAGACATAATGTCATCACTTTTGATTTCATTATGCATATTGGGTTTGGGTTCTCGTGGTTCAACCAGCATTTTCCAGGCAATGGAAAAGACAACTAAGCCACCAGCGACACGAATATCAGCGGACTGCAGGCCAAAAAAATGGAGTAAATAAGGGCCGATGATTAAGGTTCCTAGTAACAAAGTGCTACTATAAAGCGCAACCAGCCAAGCTAATTTTTTTATTTCCGCGTCTGTTGCTGATTGCGTTAAGCTATAAAACAAGGATGACATCGCAATGGGGTTTACCATTGGAAATATGGCAATAAAGGCATATAGAAAATCATTTAGTAAATTGTGATGCATAGGGTTACCAAAAATAGTAATGAAAGATTATCACTGATTATACCGATTTGACTTCAAGATGCGAACAGATCGTGTAGTCGCCTATTTTTATGATGTACAATTATGACATGAGTTTTAAACAACCTCCCAAGCTAACATGATTACGACAAAAAGATGGCAACAGTTACACGATTGGATGAGACGCTTGGGTATTCATGAAGCAGATCTTCAAGAAAAATTTATTTTGGGCTCAGGTAGTGGCGGACAAAAAGTCAATAAAACGAGTTCTTGTGTTGCATTAAAACATAATCCATCTGGCATAGTGACCAAATGTCAGGCAGAACGATCTCGTGAATTAAATCGATATTATGCACGTTATCGATTGTGTGAAAAAATGGATGCGATACAGCATAAAGAAAAATCAGCCATTCAAAAACAGGCTCAAAAAATTAAACAGCAAAAAAAACGACGCTCACGTCGTTTGAAACAAAAAATTTTGGAAGACAAAGGCCGTCGCTCAGAGCGTAAAATTACTCGAAAAAAACCATCCGTTTTTTTAAACAAAGAATGAAATTTTTTTAAGATTATGTAAGAAATCAGAAGGTATTTTTTTATGCAAAAAGTATTGGTAACGGGTGCAACGGGATTTATTGGGCGATCATTATGCCAATATTTATATGAAAAGGGTTTTCAAATTCGTGCTATGTCACGCACCGTGTGTGATTCTGCTTTGTCGGATCAGTATGAGTGGGTTAGCGGTGATATTACACAACCGGCATCGTTGCTTGGTCTGTGTGATGGTGTGGATATTGTTTTTCATTTAGCAGGATTTGCACATGCTGAGGAAGAAAAAGGCAGTCAATTTAGAAAACAACACGAAGCAATTAATTATCATGGCACAATGCATATATTGAATGAATCAGAACGCGCTGGAGTAAAACGATTTGTTTATTTTAGCAGTGTTAAAGCAGTTGCTGAGTGCGATAATTGCACAGACGAATCATGGGACAAAATGCCAAGTGATGCTTATGGAATAGCAAAACGTCAAGCAGAAGCAGCCGTGTTGAAAATAAGCAAAAATCCTATTATTTTGAGACCAACGTTGGTATATGGTTTGGGCGTTAAAGGCAATTTGTCCGCGATGATTAAAGCCATTTCTCGCGGCTATTTTCCAACACCTCCGCCGATACAGAATCATAAATCAATGGTATCGCTAGCAGATTTATGCCGTGCTGCTGTGTTAGCAGCGCAAGTAGAAAATCCCCTACAAAAAATTTACATCGTGAGCGATGGCGTAGCTTATTCCACTTTTCAAATACATCAGATGATATTGGCAGCATTAGGAAAAAGAAAAGTTGAGTTATATTTGCCTTTATTTATTTGGAATGGGCTAGCGAAAATAGGTGATATACTCCAGAAAATTATACATAGGCGATTACCTATGAGTAGTGTTGTTTTTAAAAAATTATTTTCTAATGCTGCATATTGTTCGCAATATGCTAAAAATGAGTTACAATTTGATCCACAATTTACATTGCCTGATGTGTTGCCTTTGATCATAAAGGAGTATGGATTTTAATGACATGGATTTTTTTAGCATTTTTTTTATTTTTGCTGTCATTATTGTCGACTTACCTTATACGAATTTTTTCTTTAAAAAAAAATATTTTAGATGTTCCTAACTTCCGTAGTTTACACCAAAAACCCATTCCCCGTGGCGGCGGTCTTGCTTTTGTTTTTCTTTTTTATGGTGCGCTTATTTTTTTATTCTTAGAAAATAAAATCCCGTTTTTTATTTTGATGTCATTATTAGGTGGTATTCCAGTTGCGTTAGTGGGTTACTGTGATGATGTCGTTGGTGTAAAAGCAAAGTGGCGTGCGTTGGTGCATTTGCTATCAGCACTATGGGGATTGAGTTTTTTAGGTGGGATGTCAGTTTTATTTTTTGTTTTTGCAGCCGTCACAACAGTTTGGTTTGTGAACTTATATAACTTCATGGATGGCATAGATGGATTAGCAGGAACAGAAGCAGTTTTTGTGAGTTTGGTTGCTGGGTGTGTTTTGCTAGCAACGGGCGTTGATTCCATGGCGTTTGTTTGCTTTGCATTAACCTTTTCTGTGTTGGGTTTTCTCGTTTTCAATTGGCCTCCTGCTAAGATTTTTATGGGAGATGTGGGTAGTGGATTTTTGGGTTATATATTTGCCATGTTGATGTGGATTACAAATAGTCATCATCAATTGTCTTTTCCTTTTTGGTGCATTTTATTAAGTGTTTTTATTATTGATGCAACTTATACGCTGATCTATCGCATTATTCAGAGAAAAAAATGGTGGTCTGCACATTGTGAACATGCTTATCAACGTTTAACTCAGTCTGGATTAACACATAGAAAAACGACGCTAAGCATTGTCACTATTAATTTATTTGTTTGTTTTCCAATTGCTATGATTTATATAAAAATGCATAGCAATACTATACCCGTGCTTTACTTGATGCTCGTTTCTTTGGGCTTTTGGTTTGTGTGGTTTATGATTATCAAAAAAAGTAATGATATGGCAAGGAAGCTTGTGAATGATCAATCTTAATTTTTTACGAAAATACTCAACAACGGTTATTTTAACTCACGATATTTTTGCTGTGGTGCTTGCATGGTGTATTGCTTTTTTTGTGCGATATGATCTTAGTGACGTTTCATTAAATATTATTAGACATGGGTTGAAAATACAATTGGTTATTGTTTCAGTTCATGCCTATTTTTATTGGCGGTACAAAACTTATCGCCCTTTATGGCGTTTTTTTTCAGTGCCTGAATTATTACGTCTGACAAGGGCTATTTTTTTTGCATGGATTGTTAACATCAGTATTCTCTTTTTTTTGCATGACTTGATTCAAATTCCAAAAAGTATTTGGTTTATTTATCCGTTATGGTTAATTTTAATTTTAGGAGTTAGTCGATTAACCATACGTTATTTTAGTGATCAACAAATCGCTTCATTTGAAATAAAACGGGTTTTAGTTATTGGCGCAGGGAAAGGGGCTGAACTTTTTTTACGTGAGCTCGCAAGATGGCCTGAAAAACAGTACCAGCCGATTGCTAGTCTAGACGATAATTTTACTTTAAGAGGAAAGGAAATTCGCGGATTACCTATTGTGGGTAGCATTGCAGAGTTACCAGTCATTGTAAAAAAAGAAAAAATTGATTTGGTGGTTATTGCGATTCCTTCTATTCAGGCCGGTGCATTACGCAGGCTCGTAGAAATGTGTGAACAGATTCAAGTTGCTGTTCGTGTATTGCCTTCATTATCCGAATTTGAAGAAGGACAGCTCTCTAACTTTCGGCCACGTGAAGTGTCACTTGAAGATTTGTTGGGGCGAGATCCGGTTGAATTAGATTGGCAAGGCATAAAAAATTTTTTAAATGATCAGGTCGTGCTGGTTAGTGGAGGAGGTGGGTCAATTGGTTCAGAGTTATGCCAGCAAATATTTCAATTGCATCCGAAAAAATTGATCATCATAGATCATTCTGAATTTAATCTATATCAAATAGAAAAAGATTTATTAAATTTAGGTGCTAATAACATACACATTGCATTATTAAATATTACAGACAGCATTGCTGTGCAGCATATCATTAGCAAATATCAACCATCGATTATATTTCATGCCGCTGCTTATAAGCATGTGCCAATTTTAGAATCTCAAGTATTTCAAGCAGTGAAAAACAATATACTGGGTACACGCGTGCTGGCAGAAGCAGCTGTCAGTAACGGTGTTCGTAAGTTTGTGATGGTTTCAAGTGATAAAGCAGTTAATCCTACTAATATCATGGGTGCTACAAAACGCATTGCTGAGTTATTTTGTCAAAACTATAATAAGATATCTCATACTCGGTTTATCACAGTGCGTTTTGGTAATGTCATTGGTTCGACAGGTAGTGTGATTCCCTTGTTTCAAAAACAAATTGAAAAAGGTGGACCCTTAACGGTAACGCATCCTGAAATGATGCGATATTTTATGACAATTAAAGAAGCGGCTCAGTTGATATTACAAGCAGGTTGTCAAGGTATGGGAGGTGAGATTTTTGTATTAGATATGGGACAGCCCATAAAAATTTTAGATTTAGCAAAACATCTTATTAAATTATCAGGAAAAACACTTCGCGAGATTGATATTGTTTTTACGGGGTTAAGACCGGGCGAAAAAATGTATGAAGAGTTATTTTATAGAAGAGAAGCATTGATTGAAACGCAGCAGAAAAAAATTTTCAAGGCAAATGGAGAACCTAAAAAAAATTGGAGTGACTTTAAGCAAGCGTTGATCAAGCTTGAGATGAGTTGTTTGGAATATAATGAAGGTGCGCTGATACAAGGTATTCGTGTACTTTTAGAAGGCGAAGGGAATTTTTTAGAGAAAAAGGTTCAAGCTGTTCGTTCTGATATTGAGTTGGTTAGCTCCTGTCCCTAACGTATCGACAAGCTGATTTTATTTGCCAGTAGCATCAATATGAGCACTAGCAATTCTGATGTTAATACAACAGCAGACATCCCGATAGCGCCATATTTCGGAACAACTAAGCTGGCTAATATAATACAGATGATGCCGCCACTAGAATAAATTATATTACAAAGATAGTCTTTATGAGCGGGGATCAAATACTGAGAACTCAGTATTGTGCTGAATACATAACATGGAATGATCCAGGTTAATATTTTTAGAATAATGACCGCACTTTGGTAGGAGGGGCCTAAAAAATAATTAACCGCTGTTTGTGCGAAAATATATAATAGAGTTGCTAAGAAAATAGCGATCGTGACCGATATCCACAATGTATATTTATTTAGTAGGTTAACGCTATTTTTCTGATCGCGTAAAATATAGCGATAAGGTATTACCGCATTAGAAGTAGATAATATCAGGGTTGTTAAACCACGCACTAACTTTTCCATGCTGGCAAACATGCCAATCATTGCAAAACTTGAAAAAAATCCTAAAATAACTGTGCTTAAAGTAGTATATAAGCTCACTGAAGCAACTAGAAAAAACAGTCCAAATCCATGTTTTAAACGGTAAAGAGCGCTTTGCCAGTTTCCCCAATAAATTTGAATATGATAAGAAAGCAATATCTTGTAGGCGAAAAAATTTATTAATAATCTGCCTAAAACGATAATTGAGATCACAACTGAATATTTGGGGTAAATGGGAAGAATAAAAAAAATGAGTAACAATATGGTGATATGTGAAAAAAATTCCAGATAAGATAATGGCTTTAATTTTTGTAATCCTTGAAAGATCCATAATGGATTGAATCCCTGTGCAATGCCATATATCCATGCGAGAAATAATAAAGTCAGTTTTTGGTGAATAATATGAATATAGTTAAAAAAACTCAATATGATTAGGCTGAAAATGATCAGATAGATTTGTGCGGTGAGTGTTTCAGAAACGATAGGAGTTATTTTTTCAAGTTGATTGTAGTTACAGGCTATATTACGAATACCAGATAGCGTATTTCCGTAACTGATCAACATAGACGTCCAAGTCCCCAATGCCAATGTGTACATAAGCAGGCTAAAATTAGGATGATCCAATATTCTTGCAGCATAAGGAATGATAATAAGTGGTATTAATGCACTTATTGTGCGAATAAAATAATAGTTAATAATGATTGATAAAAAACTTTTGGATAAGCTGCTGAATCTTTTCATGAAAAAAATGAATGGGTTAAATTTTTAGTGACTTTGTTATTTTGCAATGGCATATAAAATTGTTTCACCTGTATGCATGGTATAATGATCTATAAAAAAAATATAATCTTTGAGTGTGTTGTGAATCCATAGTGGAATAACATAAAAATCTTCCCATTTGTGATAAATAGAAATAGCCAATTTGGGTTTGAATTTTTTAATGGTACCCACTGCACCTTGTAGTGCTGATAGTTCTCCACCTTCGATATCCATTTTGATAAAGTCGATTTTATTCAGCCCATTCATTTGGACAAAGTCATCTATGCTGATGGTGGGTACCTGAGTATGGTTATCTAGATGAAATGTGGGATCAGGTGTGTGTATGGTATTCGCGCTATCGGAATTGTTCACATGAATAGTCGTGTTTTTTCCTACCGCATAGGGTAGGTAAGTGATTTGTGTGGTTAGCTGATTTTGAGCGATATTTTTTTCAATGACTTTTTTATGCGTTGGCAATGGGTCAAAAACATAAATATGACCTTTTTTTCCAGCTGATTTTGCAAAATAGACAGCGTTATCTCCTAAACAACCACCCGCATCAATCACAATATCTCCCGCCTCAGGTTTAATTTTTATACTGGCTTTCTCAAGGTAGTATTGTTTTTTTATGGCAACATAGACAACGCTATAACCCCAAGAGTCTAGTGCGATGTTATCCGTTTCAGTTGGAATGTTTTTATAATGATTTAAAGCACCAAATGCAGGGTGAGCTTGTAGATTAAGATCAGATAAGTCGTCATAAAGCAGTTGCACTGAATCCAAAGCTTTTTTTTCATTTTCCCAATTGATATCTTCTCTGATTTGGATATGTTTATAGCCTAGCAGTCTAAAGAGAATTAATTTTTCAAATAGTTTTTTTGAATTTGGATCATTTAATAACTGATAAACCTTGAACAGTTTCCTTACATTTTTTATAAAGAAGCAAAAATAAATAATTTTTTTGCATTCATTTCTCAAGGCTATTTTTAATTGAAAGCGTGGCTTGTTTTCTTCTGGATCTATTTTTGTTCTTTTAAATAAGTTTGACGCAATTTGTGAAAGCATTCCTCCAGCAAAAAGAAGTGATCCTTTATCACTTGAACGCATTCTGTCTATTCCCTAGATATAATTGCTCAATTGGTGTTGGCAGTGATTGGTTTTTTAATTTCGGAGATTTCAACAAATCTAAAGTTATTTAAAAAATAAAGACCGCATTTAAAAAGCTAAAAATTAATTCAGTTGGACATTAACATGGTTATTGTCCTTTTGTCAAAATCTGATATTAAATTAGGTTGCTTAAGTAATATGCCAATAGACCAATGTATTCATGCATGGCAGTATTGCTGATTTCAAGTGCTTTTGAGGTTGGTAGATAATTAAATAGCTTTCGGTTGCTCTCTAGTGAAGTATACCCCATTGGTGCGGCAATTATTTTTATTTTTGTGTTTCTAAAAGCATAGTTAAAGCTATACATGGCGCGTGGCATATGCCACGCATGGGTTACTAAATAAGCCACTTTAATATGGTGTTTTTTTAAGATTGAAACCATGAACTGACTTTCTTCTTTTGTGTTGTTGCTGTGATTTTCTTCCCAGATGATAGGAATGGGGTGATGTGCTTGTATATTTTTGCGCATTAATTTGGCTTCAGAGGGGGAGTGTATGTTTAATTTTCCCCCAGAAGTAATGATGGGTAAATTTGTTTCATCATAGAGGCGGACGGCATAGCGTAACCTGGCTTTGGTTGCATGACTTAAGATATATTTTTTTTGTGGGATTGAAGCCATTTTATGGCCTCCGCCAAGCACGATGATAGCGCATTGACTTATTTTAATGATGTTATTTAATTGGAGTGGTTTGTATTTATCTTGAAGTTGCCTAATAAGTAATTGTGCTACCATTGGCGTGCAAAACAACCAGAATGTGATGAAAGAAAAAAGAATGAAGCCCAAGCCAATTTTTTTTGAGTATTGGAAAACTAAAAAACCCATTATCACTAAGAATAAATTCAATCCGGGTGGCAAAATCCATATTTGTAAAAAATGAGAGAAGTAATTAAAGTTCATAAAGTCACTATCTTGTTTACTTATTATTTTTAGTGAAATACAGTTCTAACACATAGTCATGAGGTGCTCAAATGTTTAAAAATATTTTATTTGTATGTGTGGGTAATATTTGCCGTAGTCCTGTAGCTGAATATTGGGTAAGAGAGCAATTAGAAAAGGCTAATTTTATGGAGTGCCAGGTTTTTTCTGCAGGAATACAGGCTGTGCAAACAGCGCCCATTGCACCCGAAATGCAGATGATTTTAAATCAATTTAATATTGATGCAAGCAAGCATGCTGCAAAACAAATTGATAAAAATGATGTTGCGCGTGCTGAAATTATTTTTACTATGGAAACATGGCAAAAGGAAGAATTGTCGTTTGCATTTCCAAGTAGTCGTGGTAAGATTTTCACACTTGGAAAGTGGTGCAATGAAGAAATTATTGATCCCTATCGTAAAGAGCAAGCTGTCTTTGAAAGTGTATTCGAATCAATAAAAGATAACTGGGGAATCTGGCAGAATAAATTATGGAATGGATAAGACGGATTTTTTTATTGATTGTAATTGTTTTTTTGTTACCTGGCTGTACGATGTTAGGTACTTACATGGACCATCGAAATCCTGCGCCAACCTATCATGTCAATGGCCATCTTGTAAAAGTAAAATTGATTCATTTAACGCCAAATTGGTTTGTCCAGCATGAGTATAAACAACCTGTTTATCGAGTTGGTCCTTATGATATTTTAAATGTTATTGTGTATGATCATCCTGAATTAACAACACCCACAACACAACTGAGTGCGCCAGGACAATCGGGCATTTTAGTGGGTGGTCATGGCATGATTTCTTTTCCCTTTGCCGGCACTTTTAAAGTGGCTGGATTGAGCATTCCACAAATTCAACGTCTTATTTCAAAAAGAATTTCAAAATATATTCGTAACCCGCAAGTGAATGTGCGCGTGATTAAATTTAGAAGCCAGGAAGCGCAGGTACTTGGTGAAATTGGTTTGCAAAGACAAATCCCATTAACAGATAGGCCAACTTCATTGTTAGATGCGTTGAGCATAGCAGGGGGTACAAGTGTGAGTACTGCTAATACGACTTCTATCTATGTTATTCGTGGTAATTTAAAACATTTAATCGTCTTTGTCTTAAATGCAAAATCGCCTGAAACTATGATGCTTTCTCAACGTTTTATGTTGATGAATAATGATATCGTTTATGTTTCACCATTGCCGGTGACAAGTTGGAATCGTGTGATTAGTCAAGTGTTGCCGTCTTTTGCCGCTGTTCAAACAGCACAAAGCACAAGCACCTTGATACATCAGCCACTGTAGTGCACGAAAAAAATCGGGAAGATATAAAATGGCAGACACAATGACACAGACCCCAGCTTCTCATAATCGACCTGAAGATCATGAGATTGATTTAAAGTTGGTAATTAATCTGGTTAAAAATAGCTATATTTTAGTTATAATCATCACATTTTTTTTTCTAATAGGCGGAATTTATTACGCAGAAAAAAAACCAGCAGTTTATCGTTCTGTTGCTATGCTCGATGTCGGTGGCGATATTTCAGGTGGATTAAGTTCAGGATCAGAAAGCAGTGTGACCGCTTTAAAAGGCTTGCTTTCTAATCAAGCTTCTTCTGCTGATGTTGAAACCGTATTATTAAGATCCCCCTATGTTTTAGGCCGAGTCGTTCGTGATTTGGGAATGGATATTAGTGTATCACCACACTACACTGGTTTTTTTAACAGAAAATTAGCACGATTTCGAGCGTCTCCTGGTAATGCAACTGTTTCTTTTTTAAGTGTACCTGATTCACTACTTGCAAAGCCGTTGACTTTAGTTGTTCGCAATCACACTCAATATTCTCTTTTTACAAAAAAAGGCATAAAAATATTAGATGGCGTGGTTGGAAAATTAGCAGTCACGCGTTATTTTGGCTCACCACTGAAAATTCAAGTAACCGCATTACATGCAAAACCAAACACAAAATTTGATGTCACTAAACAAGCTGTATCAACAGTTGTAAAGTCTATATCTAGAGGGCTGAGTATCAAAGAGGAAGGTAACGGCACCAATATATTAGCATTAAGTTATATTTCCGGTAATCCCAAGCAAGCGCAAAAATTGTTAAGTAAAATTTTAGCCATTGCAGTACAAAAAAATGAAAAAGAAAAATTACAAGATGCTGCTAAAACACTCCAGTTTATTAAAAAACAGTTGCCTATTTCAAAAGCAGATTTAAAAAAATCTGAAACAAAATTAGAAAAATATAGCGTTAAATCGGGCGTTTTTGATCCTGGATCAGAAGGTTCAACATTAGAAGGGTCGCTTGATAGATTACAAACATCGCTTGACTTATTAAAATTTAAAAAAATGATGTTGTTGGAAAGATTCACTTCTATTTATCCATCTGTGATTGCAGTAACAAAAAAGGAGCAGCAAATCAATCAGGAAATAAATAGAAGAAAGGCTATGTTAGAAAAATTGCCTGTGACTGGTGAAAAAGAAGAAGGCATGAAGCGTGATGCCATAATTCAGTCAGAAATTTATACGGCATTAGTAGAGAATGCACAAAATATGGAAATGATGGAAGCCAGCATGGTGAGTAATGTGCAAGTGTTAAGTTCAGCTTCTTATCCAACCTCGCGCATTCCCGTTAATAAGTTAGCTATTGTTTTTAGCAGTGTCTTTCTTGGATTAATATTTTCACTGGCGATTATTTTTATTCGACATATGTTATCTCCTATTATTGAAGATCCTGATGTTGTGGAACGTATTATTGGTATTGCTGTTTCCGCTATTATTCCATTTAGTCAAAAACAAATGAGCCATAATAAAAAATGTAAGTTAGATAAATTATATGCCAATAAAACGCCCTTTTTATTAACGAAAGAAAGTCCCAGTGATATTTCCATTGAAGGGATTAGAAGCTTAAGAACAGCGATGCAAATGTCATTGTTAGAAGCAGCAAATAATGTTATTGCGATTACCGGATGTAGTCCAGGTGTGGGAAAAAGTTTTGTATCAAGTAATTTAGCAGCATTGTTTGCTGATTTGGGTAAGCGCGTCTTGTTAATAGATCTTGATATTAGGTTAGGCAAGCTTTATCAAAGTGTTGGAAAAACAAAATCCCCGGGTATTTCAACTTACCTAGCTAATCAAGCAACGCGTGAGCAGATTATGCAAAATGTAGTGCCTGGTAAGTTGGATTTTATTGCGACAGGGCTTTACCCCGATAATCCTTCAGAGCTGCTCTCTCAAAGTGCATTGGCTGATTTGATAGAAGAAATGAAAAGTCAGTATGATTTAGTGATTTTAGACACGCCGCCTATTCTTGCTGTGACGGATTCCGCACTGATATTGCGTTATGCAGCAACCAATTTAATGGTATTGGGCGTTGGAAAAGATCAAATGAAAGAAGTGATTTATGCCAAAAAAACATTAGAAAAAGCAGGTGTGGTATTAACAGGCCTTGTTTTTAATACATTGAAGCAACAAAAATCGGGATTTGGTCATAATTATGGTTATGCCAATTATCATTATACTTACGGAAAGTAATTTATTTAATCATGAAAATATTTTTTAAGCGTTGTCTTTTTTTATTGGATAGTAAAGCAAAAAAAGAACTACCCATTTTATTTTTAATTTTTTTTTCATCCTCATTTTTAGATGTGGTGGGTATAGGATTAGTGGGCGCTTTTTTATTGTTGATTGTTAATTTTACAAAAATGGTACATAAGCTGCCGCTTAGTTTGCAAAATACAATAAATCATTATAGTAAAAATGAAGTTATTTTTTTCATTGGTGTTGTTTTGGTATTTGCGTTTGTTTTTAAAGCGGTTTGGGGGATTTATTCTCAAAAAAGAATTGTCCTTTTTACTTCTCAATTTGCAGCACGTCTAAAAATGCGATTGATGGTGGGGTATCAAAACGCAGTGTATTCTTTCCATTTGAAACAAAATGCCGCCTATTTAATTAACAAAGTGGGTTTAGCAGATAGTTTTTCAAATAATGTGTTGTCGACTTCTTTAAATATGCTCTCATCTTTTCTAGTAGTGTTGGGCGTTATCGCTTGTCTTTTGGTCGCACATCCTATCGTCACGTTTTTTTTGACAGTCATGATTGGTTTAATTTTCATTTTGTATGAAGTGTTTGTGAAAAGCAAAGTCATTAAAATGGGAAAGATCATGGCTATTTCAGGTGGCGAAATTAATAAGTCAATATTACAAGCTTTAGGTGGATTAAAAGAAGTGCGTGTTTTAGGCAAGGAATCTTTTTTTTTAAACAAGATAAAAGGTGTTGCTCAAGGATATTCAGGTGCATTGTCTACTTATAATTCACTGCAACTGATTCCACGTTATGCGGTAGAATCAGCCGCTTCCATTTTTTTAGTGACCTTAGTCTTAGGTGCGCTAATGGTTGGCACAAGCCCATTAGAGATGATTCCGACGCTGGGTATTTTTGCAGCGGCTTGTATTCGATTATTGCCTACTATTAGTCAACTGATTGGACAATTTAGTCAGTTAAGAAGTGCGGGTTACGCAACCACGCTTTTTTATGACGAGTTAAATGCAGTTGAAAGCCAATATAAAATAAATTTATTTTCCTTGAATGCGCAGGAGAGCCAATCATTTTCAGCGTTTTCTCTTCGTGGTGTTTCTTTTAATTATGTTGATGCAAAATATAATGCATTAACGGATATTCATCTCACTATTTTACGCGGACAGTCAGTTGGTTTTATTGGTACTTCTGGTGCTGGGAAAAGTACTTTGGTAAGCATTATTTTAGGGTTATTACCTCCTTCTAATGGAAACCTATTAATTGATGGGCAGCCCATTAATCATTTACGTGCTTGGCTGAATAACTTTGCCTATATTCCGCAAGCTATTTTTTTGTTGGATGATACATTAAAACGTAATATTGCCATGGGAAGTAGCGATGATGAAATTGATGATCATAAATTAAATCAAGCCATTGAAATGGCGCAATTGGCTGGCGTAGTGAGTGACTTGCCTGAAGGAGTAGATACTTTAATTGGTGAAAATGGGGTGCGCTTGTCTGGCGGACAACGACAAAGAGTTGCATTGGCTCGTGCGTTTTATTATGAACGTGAAATTATTATTATGGATGAAGCAACCAGCTCATTGGATAACGAGACAGAGTATGAAGTGATTAATGCCATAAAAAAATTGCATGGTGTTAAAACATTAATTGTAATTGCCCATCGTTTATCAACTATTCAATATTGTGATGTGATTTATAAGCTTGAAAAAGGCAGAATTGTAGCGCAAGGTACTTTTGATGAAGTGGTTGGTAACGATCAATTTATTTCTGCTGCTATGAAAATAGGCAATGTACATGAATAAACTAGATATCAATGTGATCGATAGGTTAGAAAAAGATCGAGGTTATTATTTGGGATTTTTCTTTCAAGAAAACGAATTGGCTTGCGTGCAAACCTGGGTTAGAAATCAGTGGTTAGAAAACATAAAGTTACATTCTCCAGAAAATCTGGAAAAATTTTCTAACCTAGCAATCACGCATTATCATGAGTTATCACATTTAATTGATCACGCATCAGCTTGGCCAAAAATAAATCGTATTTTACCCAAAGAAGCAATTGATTATATTCGATCAACTTCGCTCATAGCTTCATTAGAAGATGTGTATGGTCATTTTGAAATATCAGATGAAGAAAAAGTAGGAAGAGAAGAAATCTATTGGAGATTGGTTCGTCCAAATCAGCCTGCTGATGTTGGGCCATTGCATGCTGATGCTTGGTTTTGGGAGTTAGATCACGGTGCTACGCCAAGCGGTGTCAAGCGTGTGAAAGTATGGGTAGCGCTTTATTGTGAGCCAGGTTTGAATGGACTGCGAGTTGTGCCAAATTCTCAAAAAAGAAATTGGAAATATCATGGAGAATATCGAGATGGATTTTCAAAGCCACAAATTGATGAAGATGAAGCAACCTTACCAGTGCAATTGCTTCATACCAATTCAGGTGATGCAATTGTATTTCATGATCGATTGTTGCATGGTGGCGTGATTAATCGAGGTATGTGTACACGAGTGAGTTTGGAATTTACAATGTTTGTAAAAAATCATTAAAGGATAAAAGAACATGGATTGTATTGAAATAGCAGAGAAAAAAAGTACATTGGGTATGAGTATTTCTCTTTTTTCGAATGTGTTATTAAATACTCAAATTACAACAGCATCGCATACGGCTATGCGCATTGAAGCAGGAATGGCGTGTATTTTAGAAGTATTAACACAATGTCGTGAAGAAAATAGCACGGTGTTTCTTGTTGGCAACGGCGGTAGTGCTGCGATTGCAAGCCATGCTGTGATTGATTTTTTAAACATGGCTAGAATGAAAGCAACCGCTATGTTGGATCCTGCTGTTACAACTTGTTTGTCGAATGATTATGGTTATGAGCATGTTTATGCGAGACAATTAATGCGCTTTATTTCTAAAAAAGATGTGTTGATTGCCATCAGTAGTTCAGGTAATTCAGAAAATATTATTAATGCTGTGAATATAGCTAAAAAGAATGGTGCAAAAGTAATTACGTTGTCTGGTTTTTCAGATAATAATTTGTTACGCCAAATAGGTCATTATAATCTATGGTTAAATTCAAAAGATTATGGACAAGTAGAAATTGGCCATGCATTTATGTTGCACTATTTGACGGATTGTTTAAAAGCGTGTTTTGTTGAGGAAAGAATATGAAAATTTTAGTGACAGGGGGTTGTGGTTACAAAGGGACAATATTAGTTCCAAAGCTGCTTGAAAAGTCTTACGAAGTTGTTGTCGTTGATACGCAGTGGTTTGGAAATTATTTGTTGCCACATAAAAATTTAACGGTATTAAAAGCGGATATCCGCGAACCTGAAAAAAGTTGGTTTGATCAGGTTGATGTGATTATTCATTTGGCTTCTGTTGCAAATGACCCTTGCTCTGATTTAAATCCAAAGTTGAGCTGGGAAATTGGGCCGCTTGCCACGATGCGGTTGGCTGAAATGGCAATAGCGTGTCATGTAAAGCAATTTATTTATGCGTCATCTGGCAGTGTTTATGGTGTGAATGATGCGCCGGCTGTTACGGAAAATTTACCACTTAATCCCATTACTGAATATAACAAAACAAAAATGGTGGCAGAACGTGTTTTGTTGAGTTATGCAGATAATTTGATTGTGCAAATTGTACGTCCGGCAACTGTATGTGGTTATTCACCGCGTATGCGATTAGATGTTTCTGTGAACATGATGACCATGCAGGCGCTAAATAATGGCGTGATGACTGTATTTGGTGGAGATCAAGTACGGCCTAATATCCATATTGATGATATTACGGATTTGTATTTATTTTTAGTAGAAAACAAAGCTGTTCAAGGTATTTATAATGCCGGGTTTGAAAATTTATCTATTTTATCGATTGCGCAATTAGTACAACAATATGTAAAAGCGGAAATCAAAATTACGCCGTCTAATGATCCACGGTGTTATCGTTTATGTTCTGATAAATTATTGCAGACAGGATTTAAATCAAAAAAAACAGTGCGAGATGCCATTCAAGAAGTGGTAGCGCAATTTAATCAAAAAAAATTAAAAAATGAAGATGCTTTTTATAATTTAAAAATGATGAAAAATTTAGGTGTGGGTATTTGAAATACTTAATTTTAGGTAGTAATTCATTTGCAGGTGCATCGCTGACTAATTATTTATTGTTACAAGCGCATGCTGTGATTGGCGTGAGTCGTTCTCCAGAACCAAGTCCATTTTTATTGGCTTATGCCAATAATAAAAATATTAAACTATTTACTTTTTATCAGTACGATATTAATAAACATTTCCATGAATTGGTTGCTTTGATCAATCGTGAAAAACCACAGTTTATTGTTGATTTTGCCGGACAAGGCATGGTTGCGGAAAGTTGGAAAAGTCCAGAGCAATGGTATCAAACTAATTTTGTTGCTAAAGTACGTTTGCATAATTATCTTAGACAGTGTGATTTTCTAGAAAAATATGTGCGGGTTTCAACTCCAGAAGTCTATGGCAATACAGATCATGCTGTAGATGAAACTCAAATATTTAATCCATCTACGCCTTATGCTGTTTCTCATGCGGCTATTGATATGAGCTTAAAAGCATTTCATGAGCAATACCAATTCCCCGTTATTTTAACCCGTTTTGCCAATTTTTATGGTCCACATCAACAGCTCTATCGTATTATACCGCGCACCATTTTATATTGTTTATTAGGAAAAAAACTACAATTACATGGTGGTGGAAAATCAGAGCGCGCCTTTATTTATGGTGATGATGTTGCATCTGCCATCGATTGTGCAATACAAAAGGGACGCTGCGGTGAGACTTATCATTTTTCTACAGGTGATGTGATTTCAATTAAAAATCTGGTTGAAAAAATTTGTGACACTATGCAAGTAGATTTCAATTCTTTTGTAGAGATCACTTCAGATAGACCTGGAAAAGACGCATTGTATAGCATGAAAACAGATAAAGCAGAAAAAGAGCTATCTTGGAAACCCAGTGTTGCTTTGGATCAAGGTATTCAAAATACAATTTATTGGTTACAGGCACATACTGCAAAAATTAAAAAATTGTCCTTGGAGTATGTTCATCAGGTTTAAAATTAAGGAAAAATAATGACAACTTGTTTTGCTACCTCAGAAATTGACAATACACTCGAAAATGGATGTGGCTATTATACGGAGTTTTCTTTTCAGCAAGATGAGTTAATGCAAATATTAGCGATGATTAGTGAGCAGTGGTTGGCACGTTTAAAAAAAACAGCGCCGGATTATTGGCAGCGTTTTTCTGACATAGGTATAACACGTTATCATGAGCATTCACATCTTTTGGATCATGCATCAACTTGGTCAAAAAATGCGAGAATTTTGTCGACTGAATCAGTTAAAAAAATAAGAAATATGTCACTGATCAAAAAAATAGAAGCAGTATATGGCGAAATTGAAATTGTTGATGAAGAAAATATTGGGTATGAAGAAATAGATTGGCGTCTTGTGCGACCGAATCAACCATCCGATGTTGGCCCATTTCATGCGGATGCTTGGTTTGCTGAATTAGGGCATGGGGTTAAACCACCTGAAAATAAAAAAGCCATTAAAGTATGGGTGGCACTTTGTTGTGAGCCTGGTTTTAACGGATTAAAAGTAGTGCCAGATTCACAAAAAAAAGCATGGCGTTATCATGGAGAATTTCGTCATGGTTTTGTTAAGCCACAAATTGATGAAGACCCAATGTGCTTGCCATCAGTATTGATCAATACCAATCCGGGTAATGCTGTTTTATTTCATGATCAATTGCTGCATGCCGGTGCTATTAATACAGGTCAATATACTAGAGTCAGTATGGAATTTATGATTTTCGTTAAAAAATAAAAATGGAATAGGTTATGGATGTAGTTAATTTTTTACCAAAGCAATATAAAGAAGACAGTGAACTTAAAATTAATCACAATTATTTGTCACAACAGTTTTCGGATTGTGATGTTATTTTGAAAAAAATAAAAAGCGTTGTTTCGAATAATGATTTTACATTAGGAAAATCGGTTGATGATTTTGAAAAGAAATTTCAGAAATTGCTAAATGTAAAACATGCCATTGGTGTTGGTAGTGGCACAGATGCCTTGTTTTTAAGTCTAAAAGTGTTGGGTATTAAAGAGGGTGATGAAGTGATTACAACCCCTTTTACTTTTTATGCCACTATCGGCGCCATTGTAACTGCTGGAGCAAAACCTGTTTTTGTTGATATTTTGAATGACTATAATATTGATCCTAACCAGATTGAATCAAAAATTACCTCAAAAACCAAAGCGATTCTGCCAGTGCACTGGGCTGGAAAACCATGTGATATGGATGCGATTAATGTGATTGCAAAAAAACATAATTTACTGGTTATTGAAGATGCTTGTCATGCCATTCAAGCGACTTATAAAAATAAATTTGCAGGCACATGTGGTGATGTCGGTTGTTTTAGTTTTCATCCACTTAAAAATTTAAATGTCTGGGGTGATGGTGGCATCATTACAACTGACTCAGATGAGGTGGCCAATCAACTGCGATTAATGCGTAACCATGGTTTAAAAGGTCGCGATGAATGTGTTTTATTTTCTTATAATTCACGATTGGATACAATCCAGGCGGTTGTTGCGGATCATCTCTTATCAAAAATAGATCATATCACTGCATCACGCATAGAAAATGCAACGTATTTAGATAAGGCATTGAAAACGGTTTCTGAAATAACAATTCCAAAAAGAGATCATGATATTAAACAAGTCTATCATTTGTATTCGATACGTTGTAAAAACCGAGATAATTTAAAAAAATATTTAATTGAAAATGGAGTAGATGCAAAAATTCACTATCCTATTCCAATGCATTTGCAACCGGCTGCGAAAGCTTATGGTTATCAAAAAGGAGATTTTCCAAAAACAGAAATTATTTGTCAGCAAACATTGTCTTTGCCGGTACATGAATTTATTTCAAAAGAAAATCTGGATTATATGATTAAGTTAATAAAAGAGTTTTACGCATGACAACAACCGAACTTGAATTAATGGTGCCCTTTGTTAATTTTCAAAAGCGTTATTTATTACAGCGCGATGAAATTTTATCTGCAGTAGATAATGTGCTGGCTTCAGGTGTTTATATTTTAGGTGAATGGGTTATAGAATTAGAAAAAAAATTAGCAGCTTATTTAAATTGCCCTTATGTATTAACATTAGCGAATGGTACTGATGCTATTATTTTAGCATTAAAAATATTGGATATTGGCCCTGGTGATGAAGTCATTGTTCCTGTTAATTCTTTTATAGCATCAGCAGGTGCTGTTATTGCAGTAGGTGCTAAACCTGTTTTTTGTGATGTCAGTCAGGATTTGAATATTGATGTCACTAAAATAGAAAAATGCATTACAAAAAGAACAAAAGCATTAATGCCTGTTCATTTAACCGGACGTCCTGCTGATATGGATGTCATTATGAAAATAGCCAAGAAAAATAATTTATTTGTGATTGAAGATGCAGCGCAATCAATTGGCGCAATGATCGATGGAGAAAAAACAGGCACAATAGGCGATTTTGGTTGTTTTAGTTTGCACCCACTTAAAAATCTGCATGCTTATGGTGATGGCGGTATTATTGCTACAAAAAATGAAGCCCATTATGAAAAAATAAAATTATTACGTAATCATGGTCTAAAGAATCGTGACACATGTGAAATCTGGGGATTAAATTCACGTTTAGATAGCATTCAAGCAAAAATGGTTTTATTAGGGTTAAATCATATTGATGAATGGAATGCGCGTCGCCGAAGTAACGCGATGCGTTATCAAGCCGCTTTAAAAAATATTGTTGCAGTGCCGATTGATTCTAGCAAATTATTTTCTGTTTATCATAATTTCGTGATATTGACTGATAAGCGCGATGCTTTAGCGTTTTTCTTAAAAGAAAATGGCATTGATACGCGTATTCATTATCCTATTCCGTTGCATAGGCAGCCGGCAGCAAAAAACTTGAATTATAAAGCAGGTGATTTTCCAGTGGCAGAACAGTTGGCTAAGCAAATGTTGAGCCTGCCTATTTATCCTGAATTATCAGATGAACAAATTGATTATGTGATTTCAAAGATAAAAGAATTTTTTATATGCGCCTAACGGTAAAAAAAATTTCAATGGCATTGTTTCGAAGATTATTTTATGTCGTTTCTTTTTTTGTTGCATTGCCATTAATCCTACTCTACCCATTTTTTAGAATACGTATTATGGGTCTTCAGTCTTCTCGTATTGGTCATTATGCATTGACTACAGAATTGATGCTTTGCGCGCTTGATTTGTGCAAAACCAAGCGTAAAAAAATAACTATTTTTTACAATATGTCGAAGCCTTGCAATAGACAGTTATATAAAATGTGGAAACGGGTTATCCCACTATTTCCTTTTCCAAGATTGGCTATTCAAGTGGATCAACTTTTATCATTTTTTTGTGGAAAATCGTATCGTAATGATGAGATTAAAAAAAAATATGAATCCTGTGATACAGGAACAATAGATAAAACTGCTTTTTTGAAAAAAATTGAAAAACCGCATTTGTTTTTTACTGAGATAGAAATATTGACAGCAAGAAAAATCATGAAACAAATGGGTATTGATAATGAAAAAAAAATAATATGCTTGGTTGTCAGAGATTCTGCTTATTTGAACAAACAATATCCAAAAACAGATTGGCGATATCACGATCACCGTAATGCAGATATCCTATCTTATAAAAAGGCCGCATTATACCTGGCTAATAAAGGATATTATGTATTAAGAATGGGAAAATATGTTGATAAGCAATTTGATGTAGATCACCCTCGTGTTATCGATTATGCAAACCATCTATTACGATCTGATTTTATGGATATCTATTTGCCTGCACATTGCGTTTTTTGTATTTCAACGTGCACCGGGTTAGATTGTGTTTCGCAAATTTTCAGAAAACCTGTGTTATTAACAAATATATCGCCTGCGTTTGGCGAAACGTTAATGTGGTATCCCTGTTATTTATTGCTTCCAAAGCGAATTAAAAATATAAAAACAGATGCAATTTTAACGTTAAGCAAAACCAATCAGATTTTCGCTTCATTCTCATCAAAAGAGATATTAGCGGAGCTTGCTAAGCGCGATTTGGTGTTGCTTGACAATAATGAAGATGAGCTATTAGAAGCCGTTATTGAAATGGAAGCCCGTGTTAATGGTACATGGCAGGAAACGGATTTTCAAAAAGAAGCACAAGCTGTTTATTGGTCTGTTCAAAAAAAACATCGCCCTATTTTAGTAGATGATATTTATATTAAAATCAGTGCGCATTTTTTGCAAAGCAATCAAATGTTATGTCAATAAAACTTTAATAGATGAGCATTTTATGCGAGATAGTGAAGATTTTTGTAAAAAAGGATATGCCATTGTAGACTTCAAAGACACAGAGTCTATTGTTGCTATTCAAAATACCATTCAATCCATATTTTTATCTGATCCAGTAGAATTTCACTGTAAAAACAGAGATGATCAGGCTCGTTTGAAAATGATTAAGCAGGCAAAAGATAGTCTTATTCATTCTGGCTATGTTAAAAACTTATTGCTTGCTAATACAGAATACTTCACCATGCTTTTGGGTCCTGATGTTGATATACAATCTGAAATTTATTTGCGTGTTTCACGTCCGAATGCAGAAGGGGACTTGATTGATTGGCACCGCGATACATTTTATGGTAATACGCCTTGGGAACTGAATTTTTGGTTTCCTGTTTTTGAACTTGAAGCGGGCGCAGGGTTGATGTTAGTCGAAGGATCGCATTTGCTTCCAGTAAACAACATACAATATGTTGAAGAGAAGAATGCATTTCGCAAACAGGTTACGAAAGGTTCATTAGCAAGCGAATTGGGATTTCAGTATGCGCCTAAGTGTGATGATACGATCATGAATATGGATATGTCTAAAGTACGTTTATTGTCACCGAAAGTGGGACAAGCCATCTTTTTTTTTGGTCATGCAGTTCATCGTGCACAAAATTTTTCAAATAAAACTCGGGTTAGTATTGATGTGAGAATAAAGCACATGTTGGCGCCAACAACAACAAAAACAGGTTATTATCAGCCTTTGCTGAGAAGTGATATTGCACGTTGTGTTGATCAAATATATGCAATTAATGAAGGAGTATTATGTGGAAATTAATTTAATGGCAAATTATCCACGAACCAAGAGAGATACCGCGGAGCGTGGCAAAACAAAAACGACAGAAGATCGCATGATTGCGAGAAAATTTGGAAAAGCATTTTTTGATGGTTCGCGTGATCAGGGCTATGGTGGTTTTACTTATCATTCAAAATATTGGGAGCCAGTGATTCCTGATTTTCAAAAACAGTATCAATTAAGTAATGAAAGTGCTGTTTTAGATATTGGATGTGCGAAAGGGTTTATGTTGCATGATATGCGTCGTTTAATTCCAGGTATTACGGTAAAAGGAATTGATGTTTCAGAATATGCGATTAACCATGCAATTGATTCTGTGAAAAAAGATTGCCAGGTTGCTTGTGCAACGCAATTGCCTTTTCCAGATACGAGTTTTGATTGTGTAATTTCTATTACAACATTGCATAATTTAGAAATGCCAGAGTTAATTAAAGCATTGCAAGAAATTGAGCGCGTTAAACGACAACATAGTTTTATTACTGTTGATGCTTATCATAATGACGAAGAAAAAGAACGAATGGATGCTTGGAATTTAACAGCAAAAACAGTATTGCATGTTGATGAGTGGAAAAAATTATTTAAAGAAGTGGGTTATACAGGTGATTACTATTGGTTTATTCCATGAATATAACAAATAAAGATAATATTAATTTATATTACGAAATGCTTCGTATTCGCATGATTGAAGAAGCCATTGCGACTCATTATGCTAATCAAAAAATGCGAACGCCCGTGCATTTATCGATTGGACAGGAAGCAGCTGCAGTAGCCAGCGGTTTTGCATTGCGAAAAACAGATTACGCAGTGAGTAGCCATCGTGCGCATGCTCATTATCTTGCAAAAGGTGGCAATTTAAATGCGATGATTGCAGAAATTCATGGAAAAGTGACGGGTTGTTGTCGTGGACGTGGTGGTTCTATGCATTTGATTGATCCATCGGTTGGCTTTATGGGTAGTACAGCCATTGTTGGAAATACAATTCCAATTGGCGTTGGTTTGGGATTGTCGCTGCAACTCAATCAAGATAATAGGATCTGTTGTATTTATTTAGGTGACGGCGCTATTGAAGAAGGTGTTTTTTATGAGTCGCTTAATTTTGCCGTATTAAAAAAATTACCTATCTTATTTATTTGTGAAAATAACTTATATTCTGTTTATACGCCACTGCATAAACGTCAACCATTAAATCGAAAAATACATGAAATGGTTGCTGCTATCGGTGCAAAAACAGCGCTGGTAACAGAAGGGTATGATGTTTTGGCTTGTGTTGATGCGCTTCAAGATATGTCAGCGTATGTGCGTAGCGGAAACGGAGTGGGTTTTGTCGAAATATATACTTATCGTTATCGTGAACACTGTGGTCCTAATTATGATAATGATATTGGGTATCGTCATATTGCTGAGTATGAATCTTGGTTAGCAAAAGATTCTATTTCTTTATTTCAGAAAAAATTAATACAGGAAAAAATAATCAACCCAGATGAATTGGAAAAAATAACATCAAAAATTAAAGCGGAAATAGAATGCGCTTTTGAATTTGCGGAAAAATCAGTATTTCCAGATAAAATAGAAGCCACTTCTGGAGAATATGCGAAAAAAATTCAAGAGGAAGTGATATGCGTCAATTAACTTATACAGCAGCAATTAATGAAGCCATGCATATCGCCATGAAAACAGATGACAAACTCCTTTGTTACGGTTTAGGCACAGATGATCCAAAAAATATTTTTGGTACTACGCTGGATTTGCAAAAAAAATTTGGTGCGCACCGCGTGTTTGATATGCCAACTTCGGAAAATGCAATGACCGGTGTTGCAGTGGGTTTGGCTTTGGGTGGATATCCTTCAGTGATGTCGCATCAGCGATTGGATTTCTTTTTATTAGCAATGGATCAGTTGGTTAATTCTGCTGCAAAATGGCACTACATGTTTGGTGGCCAATATAATGTGCCGATTGTCATTCGTTTAATTTTAGGACGTGGATGGGGGCAAGGTCCAACACACTCGCAAAATTTACAATCTTGGTTTGCGCATATCCCTGGTTTAAAAGTGATTTCACCTACATCTGCTTATGATGCAAAAGGGTTATTATTATCCAGCATTCGTGATCCTAACCCCATTGTTTTTTTAGAGCATCGCTGGTTGCACAATAGTGTGAGTGAAGTGCCTGACTTAGATTACGAAATACCCATTGGTAAAGCGAAAGTGGTTCAACAAGGCACCGATATTTCCCTTGTTGGTATGTCTTATATGACAGTTGAAGCAATGCGCGCAGCAGCCTATTTATCTCAATTCAACGTGAATTGTGAAGTGATCGATATCAGGACAATACGACCGTTGGATGTTGACACTATTTTTGATTCTGTACGAAAAACCAAGCGTATTTTGGCATTAGATACCAGCCAACCTATGTGCTCTGTTGCCAGTGAAATCATTTCACGCGTGAGTGGTCATTTATTTTCACAATTAAAATCTGCACCACAATTGATTGCAAATCCAGATAATCCTGAGCCCACTAGTTTTGGATTAACAAAATATTATCATCCAACAGCAGGTGATATTGTGGCGCGTGTTGCTTCGATGTTAGCGATTAAAATTCCTGCTATGCCTGAGTCTATGCGTCCACATGATGTGCCGGGTGATTGGTTTAAAGGACCTTTCTAATATGATGACAGCTGCTGTATTAATGAAACAAAATGAACCATTGGTTTTATTCAATAATATTTTAATACCCCAACCTAAAAAAGGTCAGGTATTGGTAAAAATTGCATTTGCTGGATTATGTCACAGCCAATTAATGGAGATTGATGGAAAACGCGGTGAAGATAAATATTTGCCGCATTTATTGGGTCACGAAGGAGTTGGTCGGGTTGTTTCTATCGGTGAAGGTGTTTTAAAAGTAAAGCCAAATGACGAGGTCATATTGGGTTGGATTAAAGCAGAAGGATTAGATAGTGGTGCATGTCAGTACACAACAGCGGATGGATTAATCATTAATTCAGGTGCCGTGACCACATTTAGTGATTATGCGATTGTTTCTGAAAATCGATTAACTAAAAAACCCGTGAATACGCCTAATGAGTTGGCTGTATTATATGGTTGTGCTATTCCCACTGGATTGGGAATGGTATTAAATGCTGTACCTCAATCTTTTTCAGGTACGGTGGCATTTGTTGGTTTAGGTGGAATAGGATTAAGTGCGCTTTTATCTGTAAAATTAAGGTCTTTTCAAAAGGTGATTGTGGTTGATGTTAATCCAGAAAAATTACAGTTGGCAATGGCATTGGGCGCAACAGCAGTGATTAATCCTTTGAATCAAGACGCATTAAAAGCAGTAAAAAAATTAACGCAAGACAAGGGTGTGGATTTTTGTTTTGAATCTGCAGGAAGCAGCAAAACCATTGAGCTGGCTTTTGAGATGACGCGCCGTTTTGGTGGAAAATGTATTTTTGCATCGCATCCAGCAGCGCATGAAAAAATTACATTGGATCCATTTGAGTTAATTTGTGGTAAAAAAATTGAAGGAACATGGGGCGGTGATAGCAGCCCCGATCAAGCTGTAAAAGAATTTGATGATTACTATCAAAAAAAATTATTACCGCTGGAAAAGTTAATTAGTAAAAAGTATCTATTGAAAAATATAAATCACGCAATTAATGATTTAAAAAACAAACAAATTGCAAGAGCGTTGATTGAATGCGCTGCTTAATCATTATTTAAAGAGCTTATTGATGAAAATAAAACAAGAAACACCAGAAGTTTATTATATCACTGATCATTACGCCCTACTTAAAAAAAACAACTTTGATCAATTGGTTAATCTGGCATTTAAAAGTAAACGAAAAAGAGCAAGATATTGTGCGCATCAGAATAAGGAAAGTGATTTGCATGATATGTTTGAAGTGTTTACTAACCAAACTTATATGCATCCATTGAAACAGAAGCATAAAAATTATTCATTTCATATTATCCAAGGTTGTGTTGATGTTTATTTATTTTCAGATGAAGGTGATCTAATTAATATTATTTCATTGGGTGATTTTGAATCAGGAAAAGCATTTTATTTTATGCCACCTAAAAATACTTATCGAATGTTAGTTACAAAAACAGAATTTGTTTTATACCACGAAGCAACCATTGGCCCATTTCAAAAAGAGGATACCCTTTTTGCACCTTGGGCCCCGACAGAAACAGATATGGATGGCATAAAGGTGTTTTTTTCTCAATTAAAAGAGCAGGTTGAAAAAATCACTGCTGTTTGAATTTTTTATATAAAAAGGATGACGAAATGTTTAATGGTAAATCTATTCTCATTACGGGTGGCACTGGATCATTTGGACATCACTGTGTTGAGATGATTTTTAAAAATTACGCACCTAAAAAAGTAGTTATTTTTTCACGTGACGAGTTAAAGCAATATGAAATGGCACAAAAATTTACTTATCCTGAAATGCGTTATTTTTTAGGAGATGTGCGTGATGCTGAACGTTTGGTACAAGCCATGCGTGGGATAGATTATGTCATTCATGCAGCTGCTTTAAAGCAAGTGCCGGCTGCAGAATACAATCCGATGGAATGTATTAAAACCAATGTGCATGGTGCGCAGAATGTGATTACGGCTGCTATTGCAAATGAAGTGGAAAAAGTGATTGCATTGTCAACTGACAAAGCAGTCAATCCTGTTAATCTTTATGGCGCATCAAAGCTGGCTTCTGATAAATTATTTGTTGCAGGAAATAATATTGCGGGCGGACATCGTACCCATTTTTCTGTGGTGCGATATGGGAATGTGTCTGGATCACGCGGTTCTGTATTGCCTTTTTTTAAAAAACTCATTCAAGACGGTGTAAAATCATTACCAATTACTGATGCACGTATGACACGTTTTTGGTTGTCTTTAGAATCCGGCATTCAGTTTGTATTTAAAAGTTTTGATCGTATGCAGGGCGGTGAGATTTTTGTGCCTAAAATTCCGTCTATTCGTATTGTTGATTTGGCGTCGGCATTGGCTCCTCATCTTTCACAACACATTGTTGGCATCAGGCCGGGTGAAAAATTACATGAGGTGATGTGTCCAAAAGATGAGGCAAGATTAGCCATTTCTTTTTCGGATCATTATGTTTTACGACCAGCCATTAAATTTGTAAAAGAGATTAATTATTATTGTAATCAATTAGGTGAAAAAGGATTGCCTAATACAAACGATGAGTTTGAATATAATTCTGAAACAAACCCTCATTTTTTAACGCCAGATGAAATTGCTGCGTTCTCTGACTGTGGCATACCGGCGTGATTGCTGACACTCGTTAATTAGGATTTTTTAATGAAGTTAGCATTAGGTACGGTTCAATTTGGTCTTCCTTATGGAATAACAAATCGTGCGAATGCGCGCGTTTCAGATGGTCAGATTGAAAAAATATTATCCTATGCTTATTCAAAAGGGATCCATACGTTGGATACGGCATCTGAATATGGTGTGAGTGAAACCATACTGGGAAAGATAATAGAAACACAGCCTAGTCTTGAGTTTAGTATTATTACTAAAACGCCACGTATTCAAGAAAAAAAAATATTACCTCGGCATGTTGTGTTGGTTGAGGAAAAATTTGCCCAATCCTGCTCTAACTTACAGCAAAACCATTTGTATGGTTTGATGGTTCATGACTCAGCTGATTTATTAGCAGATGGTGGAGATCGTATTGTTGAAAAATTATTGTCTCTCAAGGCGCAAAAAAAAATAAAAAAATGGGGTTGTTCATTTTATAATCCAGAGGATTTATTCAGCGTATTGGAAAAATTTGATTTGGACATAGTGCAACTCCCCCTCAATTTATTTGATCAACGTTTTGTTCAAGAAGGGGCGCTAGCTTATTTAGAGGCTAAAAAAATTGAAATTTATGCACGTTCTGTTTTTTTACAGGGTTTGTTGCTGACACATGCGCAAAAATTATCTTCGATTAATATGTCACGAGCACAACCTTATATGAATCATTTAGATGAAATATGCTCTGAAAATGGTATCAGTCGTCTTGCATTGATTATTGCTTTTATGCGGCAGTTTTCAAACTGTCAATTTGTGATGGGTTTTAATGGTGTTTTTGAATTAGAAGAAGTGTTTGAACAGATAGAAAAAATGGATGTTGGAAAAAAAATTGATTTTTCATCTTTATCGGTTTCAGATTTACAGATCATTAATCCCACTTTTTGGAAAAATAAAAATCAGTAAAAATTTTGTTTTGTATGCTTTATTAAGGATTATTTTATGATAAGACTGGGTATTATTGGTTTGAGTGAGGGCAATGGACACCCTTTTTCATGGTCAGCTATATTTAACGGTTATGATGAAACGCAAAAACAGTTGTCTGGAGAATATCCAGTAATTAATGCGTATTTAGGTAAGCAATCTTTTCCGAAAGATTGCATTCCCAATGCGACAGTAACGCATGTTTGGACGCAAGATAAAGCGTTATCTATGAAGGTAGCGCAATTTGCAAAAATTAAAAATATAGTTGATGAGTATACTGACATGATTGGCCATGTTGATGCGATTTTACTAGCCAGAGATGATGCGCAACATCATTTTGAAATGGCTAAAGTATTTATTGAACAAGGTCTGCCGATCTACATTGATAAACCGTTGGCCTATAGTGTTGCAGAGGCAGAAAGGATATTTTCAATGGAACAGTATCCCGGTCAAATTTTTAGTTGCTCTGCTTTTAAATACGCTAAAGAATTTATGCCGAGTGAGGTATCGCACTTAGGTAAAATTAGAATGGTGAATGCAAAGATCATCAAAAACTGGAAAAATTATGCCATTCATTTAATTGATCCTATATTGCAGTTTGTGTCGGGTGAAGTGATAGAATCTGTTTCAAATGGTGATGATGTGGTCTCTAGCTTATCATTGATATTTGATTCTGGCGTGCATCTTAATTTGACTACTTCAAAAACAAATGATTTCCCAATTGAAATTGAAGTGTTTGGTGATCAAGGTTACAAAAGATTAACTTTTCAAGATACATTTTTTGCTTTTAAAGCATCGCTTTATGATTTTATACGTATTATTTCCAAAGAAAAAATAAATAATTGCAAAGCGGAAGTCTTAAGAGCCATTGCTATTGTAGAAAGGGGATTGCAGTGACACAAGATTTTGTAATATTAACGGGTGCGACGGGTTTGTTGGGTGTTGAATTTTCAAAAAAATTGTTTGAATTGGGATATAACTTAATATTAACAGGCAGAGATGAAAAAAAATTAGAAAATTTAAAAAAAGAAATGCCATCGAGCACTGCTAAAAATAAAATAATAACCATTTGTTTAGATCATAGTTTGAAAGATTCTGCCAAGCTATTAATTGAAAACATTACACAACATGGTGTGAGCGTCGGTTATATCATTAATAATGTGAGAGATGTGGATAATCTAAAAACAAGTTATCCTATCTTGGAAGATCATTTATGGATGCATGAGTTTTATTTAGGTGTTGTGTTTCCTTATAGATTAATTATGTCATTAAATGCGTCATCTTCTCATGCAATTAAATCCGTCGTTAATATTTCATCTATGTATGGCAGTGTTGTGCCCAATGCTGCTTTGTATGATGATTTTGATATTGATAAGCCAATCCATTATGGTGTTGTTAAAGCGGCTTTAAATCAGTTAACCAAAGAGTTGGCAGTGAGATTGGCTGGTCATAATGCCATTGTAAATGCGATTGCTTATGGCGGGGTGGTTGGAAGGACAAGTCAAAATTTTATGGAACAGTATTCAAAATTATGTCCAAAATCTCGGATGTTAAATCATAAGGATATATTTTCAATTTTAAAATTTTTACTATTTGATGCTTCAGACATGATGACGGGACAAATTATTGCTGTTGATGGTGGGTGGACGTTATGGTAAGTAACCGAGTCGCTATTATTCCAGCACGAGGCGGAAGTAAACGGATACCCTATAAAAATATCATACCGTTTAATGGAAAGCCCATGTTGGCTTGGACAATTGAAAGTGCTTTAGAATCAGGCTTATTTGATAAGGTGATTGTGAGTACAGACGATAAAAAAATAGCGGACATCGCGCTTCAATACGGTGCTGAAGTTCCTTTTCTGAGAGAGCAATATTGTGATGACTATAGCCATGTGAGTGATGTGGTGATTTATACGCTTGAACAAATCGGCATGCATTTTGGTATCACTTATGATGTTGTTGTTCAGTTAATGCCAAATTGTCCGATTAGAAATAGCCAAGATATTATTAATCTCATTCAGTTTGCTGAATCTTTTGATTTGGTTACGCCAGTATTAAGTGCTTTTAAATTTGGGTGGATGAATCCACATTGGGCACATACACTTGATAGCACGTATAAAGCAACGCGTTTATTTAAAGAAACATTAAACAAGCGCTCACAAGATTTGCCGGAATTGTATTGTCCTTCAGGTGCTATATGGTATTCAAAAGTGGCTGATTTAATGCAATCAGGCTCATTCTGGCATAATTATAGATTTTTTGAGTTGGATTATAAACAGGCTGTTGATATTGATACCACAGATGATTTAGCATTAGCTGATTTATTTTATCAGATGATAAAAAAAAGTCCTGAAATAGTAGGTTGATAAAATTGCTGACTGAGGTGATTGTTTATTGTGAGTGCCATCCCATTTAAAATTGCAGTAACTGGCGCACGTGGCATGTTAGGAGCTGCAATTTTATCACGTTTTTCTGAGCATTTTTCGATATATGCAACCAGTCGAGAAAAAGGCATTTGCAAAGAAAATATTAATTGGGATTTGTTTGACTTAGCCGACACAAAAAAGTTGACAAAGTGGTTGCTTGAAAATAAACCCGATGTGGTGATTCACTGTGCTGCAATGGTGAATGTAGATGAGTGTGAAAAAGAAATGGTGCGTGCTGAACAATTACATATTGAGAGCACCAGATTCATTGCTCAGACAATTTCATCATGGCATGGGCGTTTGGTTTACATTTCTACAGATGCTGTTTTTGATGGGAAAAAAACGGGATTGTATGCTGAATCAGATAGTGTTTCTCCATTAAGTGCTTATGGTCGTACAAAATATTTAGGTGAAGTAGAGACACTGCAAGCATCTAATCATAATTTGGTATTGCGTACTACCCTTATTGGTCATCAAAAGATTGCAGCTAGGGTTTCTTTTTCTGATTGGCTCATTGATGGACTGTATCATCAAAAACCATTATTGCTTTTTTCAGATGTGATGTTTACCCCTATTCATGTAACACATTTTTCAAATATTCTTTTTAACCTATTAACTTCAGATAAAAAAATAAGTGGGTTGTTTCACTTATCTGGCAATACGACGCTTTCAAAGTATGAATTTGGTGTTCAATTGGCCAATGAATTTGGTTTTTGCACTGCTTGTATTTCTTCTGTTACGCTTGAAAACACAAAATTAATTGCATCAAGATCAAAAAATATGATGTTATCTAACGCGAAATTGACCAACAAGATTAACGTATCATTTCCAGTGGTTCGTGATGCCATCGCGCAATTAAAATCTGAATATCTTCATAATCTAAGAGAAAAAAATGAAAGAAATTAAACTAGGGAAAAAAACAGTTGGTTCTAATTGTCCAGCTTATTTTATTGCTGATATCGCTGCTAATCATGATGGTGATTTAGAGCGAGCAAAAGAACTGATTTACATGTGCGCTGAAGCGGGCGCTGATGCAGCAAAATTTCAGCATTTTAGTGCAAAGACGATTGTCAGTGATGTTGGGTTTAAATCATTGGGGTCGCAAAAATCCCACCAATCAAAATGGAAAAAATCTGTTTTTGATATTTATCAAGACGCAGCGCTCAATCTTGATTGGACGCCTATTTTAAAGGAAACTTGTGAAAAAGCAGGTATCGATTTTTTAACATCGCCTTATTCACTCGCGTTGGTTGATGCGGTTGATTTATTTGTGCCGGCTTATAAAATTGGATCGGGTGATATCACGTGGTTGGAAATTATTGATTACATCGCACAAAAAAGAAAACCCGTTTTATTGGCGACTGGCGCTGCTAATTTTGATGATGTAAAAAGAGCAATGGATTGTGTATTGGCCCACACAACAGACATTATATTAATGCAGTGTAATACTAACTACACAGCATCACTAGAAAATTTTAAGTATATTAATTTGAATGTATTAAAATACTATGCCAGTACTTATCCTGATGTGGTGCTTGGACTTTCAGATCATACGCCAGGGCATGCCACTGTTTTAGGCGCAGTTACTTTGGGTGCACGCGTAATTGAAAAGCATTTTACAAATGATGTCACACGTGAAGGGCCGGATCATCGATTTTCAATGAGTCCCATTACTTGGCGTGACATGGTTGATCGTACGCGTGAATTAGAAAATGCGTTAGGCATTGAAGAAAAAAAAGTGGAAGAAAATGAAATGGAAACGGTTGTGCTTCAACGTCGCGCAATTAGAGTCAGTGGTGATTTAAAGGCAGGTACGGTATTAACGCGTCAAGACATTGATGTATTAAGACCATGCCCGAGTAATGCACTACCCCCTTATCAAATTAACGACATTATCGGACGTGTATTAATACATGACGTTAATGCAGGAGAGAATTTAAAATGGAGCGATCTCGAGTAGCTATTATTATTCCCGCTTTTAATGAAGTGGGAACGATTAATCAAGTGGTCAGCGCTGTTTCACCTTATGGATTAGTGATTGTTGTGAATGATTGTTCTACTGATGATACGGCTGATATTGCGGCATCGGCGGGTGCAATTGTGATTAATCATCAGACTAATCAAGGTTATGATGGAGCGTTAAATTCTGGATTTTCAGAAGCAAATAAACGCGGTTGTTTATACGCCATTACCTTTGATGCGGATGGACAGCATCATGCAGCATTACTTGAAAATTTTTTAACACAACTGAGATCTGGGTATGATTTAGTATTGGGTGTTCGCCCGAGTGTTATGCGTTTTTCGGAAAAGTGGTTTGCTTATTATGCCAAGAGACGTTATGGCATTTTAGATCCGTTATGTGGCATGAAAGGCTATAATATGGCTTTATATCAGTCACTGGGTTATTTTGATTCTAAAAAATCAATTGGCACAGAATTAACTTTTTATGCGGTTAAAAATAAAAAACCTTTTACACAAATTGCCGTTCCCATTTCAAAACGCGTAGGGCAGTCGCGTTTTGGTCAGCGTTTAAAAGGAAATGGGAAGATTTTACGTGCTTTACTAAAAATAAATGCTATGTGACAATTTGCCATAAAAATGGATGAAATGGAGTTTGTATGTCTTCCTTGGTTGTCGGTTATGGTTCTATTGGATCTCGGCATGCTGCTATTTTGCGTCAGTTGGGATCCGCGGTGTCGTTAGTCACTGCGCAAAAAATAAAAACATATCCTTGTTATGACTCACTTGAAGCAGCGATGGGTTTTTTTTTGATCAAATTATCGTTGCTAATCCAACACAGTTGCATGATGAAACATTAAAAAAAATTAGATCGTTTCATTTTCAAGGTACTATTTTGGTTGAAAAGCCGCTTTTTTCATCATTTCAATCTGCTGATAGGTTATTACCCCATAACGTTTATGTTGCTTATAACCTTCGGTTTCATGCGTTGTTTTATCATTTAAGGAATTTGTTAGTAGCCGATGCCTTGATTTCATTTTCTGTGCAAACGGGTTCTTATTTACCAGATTGGCGAAAAAATAGAGATTACAGAGCAGGTTATTCTGCTCAAAAAAAATTAGGTGGTGGTGTGTTGCGTGATCTGAGTCATGAGCTAGATTACATCTTGTGGTTTTGCGGAAAATGTGTTGAAGTGACGGCAATTGGTGGTCATTTAAGTGCGCTAGAAATCGATAGTGATGATATATATTCCATCTTGATGCGTTGTGAAAATTGCGCGGTTGTTAATATACAATTAGATTATCTGAATCGCACGCCCACTAGAAAAATAACTATTCATACTAAAAAACAAAATACAATTATTTTAGATTTAATTAAAGGCGATTTGGTTGTAAATGGCGAACTGCAGTTTCAAGTAAATGAGCCGATCGCGCAAACCTATATTAAGCAGCATGCGCTGATGATAGAAAAAAAATTCACTGATTTTTGTGATTATAATCAAGGGTTGCGTGTAGTGGCGTTGATGGAAGCGATAGAAAAAGCAGCGCTTGAAAAAAAATGGATTGTTTTATGAAGGTGCTTTGTACAATTTGTGCACGTGGCGGATCTGTTGGTGTTAAAAATAAAAATTTAATTGCATTGAAACGAAAACCATTAATTGCACACAGTATTTCTCAAGCTAAAAAATCAAATTTATTTGACATGATTGCAGTGAGTAGTGATTCCAAAAAAATCCTTTCTGTTGCAAAAAAATGGGGTGCCGATTATTTAATTGAGCGTCCAGCAGAATTGGCTACGTCAACTGCAGCAAAAATTCCAGCAATTCAACATGCTGTTTCTCAAGCTGAAATATTGGCATCTCAGCAATTTGATTTTATTGTTGATTTGGATGCAACGGCCCCATTGCGAACAGTTCAAGATTTGCATGAATCTCTCGCGTTATTTTTAAAACAGGATGCAGCAAGCAATTTAATTACGGGTTGTATTGCTCGAAAATCTCCTTATTTTAATATGGTTGAAGTAGATGATAAGCAATTTGCGAGATTAAGTAAGGTGCCAAAGGTGCGCGTAATAAGGAGACAAGATGCTCCTTTATGTTATGAGATGAATGCATCCATTTATATTTGGAAACGTGACGCATTATTTCAGCAGCAATCCGTTATTTCTGATGATACGTTATTTTATGTCATGCCTCAGGAAAGATCAGTTGATATTGATACACCATTAGATTTAGCCGTGGTGAGATTATTAGCAAAACAGCGCAAGGATATGGATTAATAATGGCAGGATATAAAAAGTTATTTGAGCTAGATAATAAAGTGGCTGTCGTGACGGGTGCCGGCGGTATTTTGGGTGCTGAGTTTTGTAATGCATTGGGCGCGCTTGGCGCAAAAGTAGCTTGTTTAGATAGCAATTTAGAAAGCTTAAAGCAGTTAGAGTTAGCAATTAAAAAAAATCAGGACGTAAATAATTTTATTTTTTTACGCTGTGATGTCTCAAGCGTCGAGTCGGTTCAGCAATCAGTGGCAGCAATCATCCAGCGTTTTTCGCGAATTGATATTCTCTTAAATAATGCGGCGACTAAATCTAAAGAAGTGAGCGCATTTTTTACGCCATTTTTTGATTATTCTTTAAGTCTTTGGCGCGAAATTATGTCTGTGAATTTAGATGGTATGTTTTTAATGGCGCAAGCTGTGGGCAAACACATGCTAGCAAAAAAACAAGGCACGATTATTCAGACCGCTTCCTTGTATAGTTTATTAGCGCCAGATCAACGCATTTATGAAGGTTCACAATATTTGGGTGGTGAGATTAATACACCTGCCGTTTATACGACATCAAAAGCCGGTGTGGTTGGTTTAACAAAACATTTGGCTGCGTTATGGGGTGCATCTGGTATACGCGTCAATGCATTATGTCCTGGGGGTGTTTCAAGTGGGCAAAATAATGTGTTTAGTGAAAAATATGCTGCGCGAGTGCCGATGGGGCGCATGGCAGAAAAAATTGATATCATTGGCCCCATGTTATTTTTAGCCAGTGATGCATCACAATACATGACAGGGCAAGTGCTTTATGTAGATGGTGGTGTCTCTGTTTGGTAAGGTGTGATTTTCCAGGAAGGGAGTGTTAATGTTGATTCAATATATTAATCGTTTCATCAAGGTAATTAGAACGCGAGGTTTTGCTGAAGCCGGTTTGCGATTGCTTCGACGCATATTGGCTGTGTGCGTGGTTGTATTGATTCTCTTGATGTGGCCATTTAAAAAAATACGACTGATAAAATTACGATCAACCAGAATAGGGCATTTTGCAGATAACGTTCACTTGTCATTGTGTGCGCTAAAATATAATACTTTTCCAGAAGAAAAAAATTGTCTTCACCTCTATTATACACAAACCTATTTGCCAATTTGTAATTTGTTTCTTTATAAGATGTGGTCGAGGGTTATTAAAATTGTGCCACCCTGGGGCGCATTTTGGGTGCATATTGATGATATGTTAACGGCGGTTTTAAAGAAAAGATATCGCACCCCATTTAAAAAAATATTTGATGATTCGGTGGGTGGATATGACATTTGGAATTTTCATCAACAAGGGAAAAATCAATTTTTATTTTTTTCTGATGAAGAAAAAAGAGCAGGTGAAGCATTAAAAATTAAGCTGGGCATTCCAGCTGATAAAAAGTTTGTTTGTCTGTTGGTAAGAGATGCTGAATATGTAAAAAACGTTATGCCGGATTCACTATGGCATAACGAAAACTTTAGAAATGCTGATATCCATCATTATATTCCAGCCGTTCAGTTTTTAATACAGCAAGGTTTTTATGTTGTTAGAATGGGAAAATATGTTGAAAACAGCATTGATATTGGAGACCCCCGATTTATTGATTACGCAAATCATCCAATTAAGTCAGATTTTATGGATATTTACTTAAGTGGAAATTGTTTTTTCTTTATTGGTACGTCTTGTGGGCTTGATAGTGTGCCACGTATATTTAATCGCCCTGTTGTAACGACAAATGCTATTTTTTTTCAAGAAAAAATTTATATGAATTGGGCGTTTATCATATTTAAAAATATTTTTTGTACAAAAACACAAGCATTTGTTCCTTATCAAACAGTGTTTAATGATTATGCCCATTTTATTCTTTCTGGAAAATATACCAATCACAGAGATCCAATTATGGCAGCATGGAAAGAAAAAGGTTGGGTGTTTATTGAAAATACACCTGATGAAATTTTAGAGGTCGTTAGAGAAATGCTGGATACTTTAATGAATCCTATTATAGAAACACCTGAAATGAAGGCATTGCAATTGTTGTTTTGGGAAAATTTTCCTTATGAGCTTGCGCATGGAGAAACATCTTATGAAAAGATCAGCATGCGCGTTTCTCCCGCCTTTATCAAAAAAAATTACAGCTTGTTAGCAAAATCACCGCAATTAACTTGTAAAGTCGATTAAAGAGAATGGCCGAATGATTCAAAAACAATTTCTTATTCGACGAATTTTTCGTTTTGCTTTGAGAGTAGTAAAAAAATTGCCTCAACTTCCGTTTTTCTTAATATCATTGCCATTTACTTTTTTTTTAGTACTCCTGTTTCCGTTTGTAAAAATAAAATTTATTCGACTATGTTCTAATCGAATAGGACATTATGCTTTAAATACTGAATTACTATTGTGTTATTTAAATCAGAAAAGAATAGAAGAAAAAAATGTAAAATATTTTTTTTACTTACTTGATGCGCCTATTTGTAATACACAGTTGCATCTTATGTGGAAGAGAGTCATCCCTATCCTTTCTTTTGCAAAAATCGTTTCACGTATAGACAACACATTGTTATTTATTTTTGGAGATCGGTATAAAAATAGCACGTTAAAAAAATTTGAGGTGAGTGAAGGTGCTGTTGATCAACTTGGCATCCTTAAAAAAATTAAAAAACCAAATTTATCATTTTTAGAAAATGAGGTCTCTGAGGCAAAAAGGATCTTAAAACAACTTAAAATTCCTGATAATGCGCAGTTTGTTTGTTTGATAGTTAGAGATTCAGGCTATTTAAATAATTATTATCCGGGACATGATTGGCGTTATCATGATCATCGTGATGCAGATATTGCTGCATATAAGAAAGCAGCATTGTATTTAGCAGATAAAGGGTATTATGTGTTACGAATGGGGAAATATGTTAATAAAAAATTTGATATTCAACATCCGAAGATAATTGATTACGCCAATCATGTATTACGATCAGATTTGATGGATATTTATTTAACTGCAAACTGTGCGTTTTGCATTTCAACTTGTACGGGTTTAGATTGCGTTTCGCAAATATTTAGAAAACCGGTATTGTTAACTAATATATCACCTCATTTTAGCGAGACTCTGATGTGGTATCCATGCACCTTATTGATTTCAAAACAGCTTAAAAATAAAAATAGCGGTCAGTTGTTGACACTGAGTGAATCAGCACAAGTTTGTCATTCTATTTCACGTCATGTATTAAGTGAATTTACTCAGAAAAATTTAGTTCTTATTGAAAATACGGATGAGCAGTTGTTAAAAGTAGTAATGCAAATGGAGGCGGAATTAAATGAGAAATGGCATGAAACAAAAGATGATCAGTTACTTCAAGAGCAGTATTGGCAAAATTATAAAACACATTGCCCCGTCAATGTTAAAAATATTTATATTAAAATAGGGTTAAATTTTTTAAAAGAAAATAACAGATTGTTGCTTCATTAAAAATTCATTGTTTCAGATACAATTAATTCTTAATTTTAGGAATGATAAAAATAGGAAGCGTATAATGCTTGAATTGATGGAACCAAATTTAATTATTAAAAACAAAATTATTGATTTTATTGATTTAAAAAATAGAATTAATAAAACTGATCGTATAGTGCAATCACATGGTGTTTTTGATTTGCTGCATATCGGCCATATTAAACATTTCCAAGCCGCAAAAAAGCAGGGTGATATTTTGGTTGTGACAGTTACACCTGACCGTTTTGTTAATAAAGGACCTAATCGTCCTCGATTTACTGAAAAATTACGTGCTGAAGCAATCGCCGCTTTAGATTGCGTAGATTATGTGATCATCAATGCATGGCCAACAGCAGTTGAAGCCATTCAATTAATTAAGCCGACTGTGTATGCAAAAGGAGATGAATATAAAAAAAGTGAAAATGATATTACAGGGAAAATTGATATTGAAGCTAACACGGTGCGTGACAATGGAGGTCGTGTTTTTTTTACCAGTGAAGTTACTTTCAGTTCGTCTGCTTTGCTCAATGAGTTTTTCTCTCCTTTTTCAGATGAAACAATGGCTTATTTAAATAGTTTTAAGAAAAAATATACTTTTGAAAATATCGCTTCATATTTAGATAAATCGAAAGATTTAAAAGTCCTCTTAATTGGTGAAAGCATTATTGATGCTTACCGATTTGCAGAAGTTATTGGAAAATCAGGCAAAGAACCCACTTTAGTTGCAAAATATAAGCATTGCGAATTATATGCGGGCGGCATTTTGGCTATGGCAAATCACCTGAGTGATTTTTGTTCCGAAATAACCTGTTTAACTTATCTTGGTGAGCATGGAGAGCATGAAGCAATAGTCCGTAACAGTGTTGCAAAAAATGTGAATCTGGACATCATTTATAAAAAAGATTCTCCAACGATTGTGAAGACCCGTTTTTTGGAAGAGTATCTGAGACAAAAATTATTTGAAGAATATGAAATTAACGATGATTTTTTAGAGTTGGATCAACAAAACGAACTCATTAGAAAAATGGATGGCTTGTTAAAAAGCCATGATTTGGTTATTGTTGCTGATTATGGCCATGGGTTGCTCAATGATGTCAGCATTGATTATTTAACGCAGCATGCCAAGTATTTGGCTGTAAACACACAAGCCAATGCGGGCAATAATGGTTTTAATTTTATTTCTAAATATAAAAAAGCAAATTATGTGGTGGTTGCTTCAAGAGAGTTGCAGTTAAATTATAGGCAAAAACATCTTTCTATTTCTGAGCAATTAGAGCGCTTGGTATCCGATCATGAATATAGCCAGTCCATGATTACAAGCGGCAAAGATGGTGCTTATATTTGTAGAAAATCAGAACCCATTTGTAAAGTGCCTGCTTTTGCAACAGCCGTGGTTGATCGTGTTGGCGCTGGAGATGCAGTGCTGGCGATTTCTAGTTTATATGCTTATCACCAAGCGCCGTCAGAATTGATTGCTTTTATTGGTAATGTTGCTGGTGCTGAAGCAGTGAATATTATGGGAAATAAAACAGCAATTAATAAAATGGGTTTTATGAAACACATTACATGTTTGTTGAAATAATATGACAAAATTAATAAATAAAAAAATATTGGTTACTGGAGCTGATGGTTTTATTGGTTCTCATCTTGTAGAGCATTTGATTGATAAAGGATGTGCTGTAAAAGCATTGGTACTTTATAATTCATTTGGAACATGGGGATGGTTGGATAGTTTATCGAAAAAAATTAAGGATAATATTGAAGTCGTCATGGGAGATGTGCGTGATCCTCATGGGATGAAAATGGCCATGCAGGGCTGTGATGTTGTTTTTCATTTGGCCGCGTTAATTGGTATTCCTTATTCTTATCATTCGCCAGACAGTTATGTGGATACAAATATCAAAGGCACTTTGAATATACTTCAAGCAGCACGAGAGTTAGCAGTTTCAAAAGTGCTGCATACCTCGACGAGTGAGGTTTATGGAACAGCACGTTATGTGCCAATTGATGAAGCGCATCCGTTGCAAGGACAATCTCCTTATTCAGCAAGTAAAATTGGTGCTGATCAAATTGCCTTGTCATTTTACAGTTCATTTGGATTGCCTGTAAGTGTGATTCGTCCATTTAATACTTTTGGCCCCAGACAATCAGCGCGTGCATTTATTCCAACAGTCATATCACAAATTGCAGCAGGATTTGAAACAATAAAATTAGGATCATTGTATCCAACGCGTGATTTTACTTTTGTAAAAGATATGGCGGATGCTTTTATTGCTGTTGCCGAATCTGAAGATGCTGTTGGTGAAGTCATTAATGCGGGCAGTAACTTTGAGATTTCAATGGAAAATACAGTCAAAATGATAGCAGAAATCATGTGTGTCTCTGTTCATATATCGGAAGATGAGCAACGTATTCGACCAAGCAATAGTGAAGTGGCGCGTTTATGGGCTGATATTGGAAAAGTGCGGCGTTTAACCCATTGGCAGCCAAGCTATGCCAATATATCGGGATTTAAACGGGGACTTCAAGAAACGATTGCCTGGTATCAGAAAAACGAAAATAGAAAATTATTTAAAGCGACAGTATACAATGTATAAAAATCAGATCGAATCTATTTTTAGTGGGTTTTTTTCTAATGGTGCACTTGAACTTTCACTGCACGAGCCCCAATTTTCTGGTCATGAATGGCAATATGTTAAAGCTTGTTTAGACACAGGCTGGGTTTCATCTGTTGGAAAATTTGTTAATGCTTTTGAAAAAGCATTGGCTGATTTTACGGGCGCAAAACATGCCATTGTTACTGTGAATGGTACCGCGGCATTGCATGTGAGTTATTTATTAGCAGGCGTTACAAAACAAGATGAAGTTTTAATGCCTACCTTAACGTTTGTTGCAACGGCTAATGCACTTACTTATTGTGGTGCAACCCCTCACTTTATTGATTGTGATGAAAAACACTTAGGCATTGATACAAAAAAATTAGCAGATTACTTAGAAGATATTGCCATCATTAAAAAAGGTATTTGTTATAATCGATTTACGCAAAGACCTATTCGTGCATTATGTGTGATGCACACATTCGGCCACCCAGTTGACTTAGATGCACTACTCGCTATATCCCAACAATATCATTTGGCTTTAATTGAAGATGCAGCAGAAGCATTGGGTTCTTTTTATAAGGGTCAACATGTTGGTCACCATGGTCTAGTTGGTGCATTAAGTTTTAATGGCAATAAAATTATTACCACGGGCGGTGGCGGTGCTATTTTAACGGATCATGATCTTTTTGCAAAACAGGCAAAGCATATTACAACAACAGCTAAAATGCCCCATGCTTATTTCTATCAGCATGATAGGGTTGGGTATAATTACCGAATGCCCAATATTAATGCGGCATTGGGTTGCGCGCAGCTTGAAAGAATGGATTATTTTCTGAATTTGAAAAGAGCATTAGCAGAAAATTATATTGCTTCTTTTTCAAAAATAAAGGGTATTCGTTTTTTAACAGAGCCAGATTTTGCAAAAAGCAATTATTGGCTCAATGCGATTTTTGTTGAAGATAAAGTGATGCGTGATGATTTATTGATGCAATTAAATGAGAAAAAGATTGCTGTTCGTCCTATTTGGGAGCTGCTGCATCATTTGCCAATGTACCAAGATATGCCGCGCATGGATTTATCGACGGCAGAACGCATTTCAAAAAAAATAATAAATATTCCAAGCAGTGTGATTTTAGGGGAGCATTGTGTCAATAAACAATCCATTACAACGTAAAATCGCAGTGGTCACGGGTACGCGAGCAGAATACGGTTTGCTAAAAGGCTTGCTTGATGAAATTAAATTAGACTCCAATCTGCAATTGCAGCTCATTGTAACGGCTATGCATTTATCGCCTGAGTTTGGTTTAACTTATCAGTTAATCGAACAAGATGGTTTTAAAATTGATGCGAAAGTAGAAATGTTGTTATCAAGCGATACTAATGGCGGAATTGCAAAATCAGTGGCCGTGGGTGTTTTTGGGTTTACAGATGCATTTGAGCGTTTAAATCCCGATATGATCGTGATTTTGGGGGATCGTTTTGAGGCATTTTCTGCTGCACAAGCTGCTTTGTTTTTAAAAATCCCTATTGCACATATTCACGGCGGGGAGTTATCTTTTGGTGCAATTGATGAGCAAATTCGACATTGCATCACAAAAATGGCGCATTTACATTTTACTGCTGCTGATTCATATCGACAACGTGTTATTCAATTGGGCGAGCAACCCGAATTTGTTTTTAATACTGGCTCACCTGGCATTGAACGATTAAAAAAAGCGGTTTATTTGAATCAAGATCAATTAGAGAAATCGCTTTCAATTCAGTTTAAAAACACCACTTTTTTAGTTAATTACCATCCTGCTGCATTGGAATTAAACACACTGAAACAAGATATTGAATCCTTATTTTTGGCGCTTGATCTGTTTCCTGATGCGCAAATTTTGATGACCAAATCCAATGCAGATGCATCGGGTAGGTTGTTCAACCAGCTGATTGATCAGTATACAGAAAAACAAAATGGGCGTGTTAAAGTTTTTATGAATTTGGGTGAGCAATATTATCCCAGCGTCATGCGATTGGTTGATGTGATGATAGGCAACTCTTCTAGTGGCATTATTGAAGCCCCTAGTTTATCGATACCAACAGTGAATATTGGCAGTCGGCAAGATGGTCGATTGCGTGCAGCATCTGTTATTGATTGTGATCATCATGCTGAATCCATTCAAGTGGCGATAAAAAAAGCATTATCTCCTGAATTTAGAGATATTGTAAAAAGCACAGTTTCTCCGTATGATTGCGATGAAACAGCGTTTCGTATTAAAGAGATATTGAAAAAAATAGCGTTAAAATCACTGTCAAAGAAAATATTTTGTGACGCAGAGGTTCATGAAAAACCAACCTGTAACCATCATTGCTGAAATTGGCGTTAATCACAATGGCGATGTTAATTTAGCGTTGCAGTTAATTGATGCAGCAATTGAAGCGGGTGCTGATGTCGTTAAATTCCAAACTTTTTGTCCTGAGCTGTTGGTTTCGCAGTGGGCGCCCAAAGCAGGGTATCAAAAAAAAAATACAGATATAAACGAATCTCAGTTTGAGATGCTAACTCAGTTGGCATTGCGAATGGATGATTACTTTTTTTTAAAAACGCATTGTGAGAAAAACAAGATTGGATTTTTATCCACGCCATTTGATGCTATTAGTGCTGATTTTTTATTAAACCAACTTAAATTGCCTATTATTAAGATTGCTTCTGGAGAAATTGCAACAGCCCCTTTGTTGTTATCCATTGCAAAAGCAAGGCCGCAGATCATTTTATCAACAGGGATGTCAACGTTAGGTGATATTGAGCAAGCATTGGCAGTAATGGCATTTGGTTATTTGCAATTAAACGAAGATCCTTCAGCTGAAGCCTTTATGCGTGCTTATTACTCTGTTGATGGGCAAAAAAAATTAAAAGAAAATGTGTCGTTATTGCACTGTACTTCAGATTATCCTGCTGATTTTGATGGTGTCAATTTACGCGCCATGGATACTTTAAAATCAGCTTTTGATTTGCCAGTAGGCTATTCAGATCATACAATCGGTATTTCAATTCCCATTGCTGCCGTTGCGCGAGGTGCGTGTATTATTGAAAAACATTTTACGTTGGATCGTTCATTGCCGGGTCCTGATCATCAGGCATCGCTTGAACCTGCTGAGCTAAAAAAGATGGTTATCGCTATTAGGGAAGTGACGTGCGCGCTAGGAAATACTTTAAAAATACCCACTCAGAAGGAGTTAGCAACCAAACAAGTTGCACGTAAAAGTCTAATTGCAACGCAGGTGATAAAAAAAGGGGACAAATTTACAGCAGATAATATGAATGCACAACGTCCGGGATGTGGCATTTCACCAATGCGCTATTGGGATTATCTGGACCACATTGCATTAAAAGATTACCAATTGGGTGAATTGATTAATGAGTAAACTTATTTTTATTGTGGGTGCAGGTGGACATGCGAAAGTATTATTAGAGTGCCTACAGCAAAAAAATGATATTGAAGTTGCTGGCTTTTTAGAAATAGATAAAGCAGTAGTGGGGACGAGTGTTTCAGGAATGCCTGTTTATGATCAAGATGCAATATTAAAAAAATACAGTCCAAAAGACATTTTTCTGGTAAATGGTCTTGGGTCAATTGCAATTCCGATATTGCGTAAAAAACAATTTGAACAATTAAAGCAAGCAGGTTATTTTTTTTATTCAGTTGTTCATCCTTTTGCTTATCATTCTAAAGATGTGGTTATTGATGAAGGGGCTCAGATTTTAGCACGCAGTACAGTTTTAACAGGAACCAAAATTGGTTGTAATACAATTATTAATACATCTGCATCCGTTGATCATGATTGTGAGATAGGAAATCATGTGCATATTGCGCCGGGCGTTGTTTTATCGGGTCATGTCAAAATTGGGGACACTTGTCATATTGGAGTGGGTGCTAACATCATTCAGGGTATTCAGATTGGTAGCAATTCATTGATTGCTGCTGGGGCGGTGGTGATTTCAAATTTGCCAAAAAATAGTCGTGTTGCGGGTGTGCCAGCAAAAGTAATCTAAAAAATAGGATGAGCATGATATTAAACAAGGACAGTTGGCGAGGTGTTTTGATTTCACCCAAACAGACCGTTATGTTAGCCATTGAAAAGCTGGATCAAGAAGCGTTGCGTGTATTGTTGGTTGTGGATGAAAATCAATTTTTGCAAGGTGTTGTGACAGATGGTGATATTCGCAGACATTTATTAAAGCAGGGTAAATTAGATGTCTCTGTTGTCAATGTAATGAATAAGTCGCCCAAAGTTGCTTTTGCAACTGAAACTAAAGAGCAATTATTGATGAAAATGCAAAGTTTGAATATTTTGCATTTACCTATTGTTGATGAAAAAAACAAAGTGATTGGATTAGAGACACTCGATCATTTAACTGCAAAAAAATGGCGAGATAATTGGGTAGTTTTTATGGCGGGTGGTTTAGGAACTCGACTGCATCCGCTTACTTTGGATTCTCCAAAACCATTAATAAAAATAGCCAACAAGCCTATTTTAGAAATTCTTTTGGAAAATTTTATTGCCAATGGATTTCATCGTTTTTATTTTTCTGTTAATTATAAAGCAGCCATGATTCAAGATTATTTTGGTTCTGGTGAAAAATGGGGAGTGGAAATTCATTATATCCATGAGGATAAAGCACTGGGCACAGTAGGCAGTTTGAATTTGTTGCCTGTTTTGCCGCAACATCCATTTTTTGTAGTTAATGCGGATATTATGACGAATTTAAATTTCGATCAAATTCTTGAGTTTCATCAGCTTCATTCTCATCAGCCTATTGCTACCGTTTGCGTTCGTCAACACCAACACACTGTGCCATACGGTGTTGTAAAAATGGATTCGCGTAATCACAATGTGATAGCGATTGAAGAAAAACCGGCTTATTCTTATTTTGTGAATGCCGGTATTTATATTTTAAATCCTTCTGTATTAGATCATTTCCCTGAAAAAAATATATTTTATGATATGCCGAGCTTATTAAGTGCGCTTGTCAAAAAAAATCTATTTGTAGCAACTTTTCCTATTCGTGAATATTGGTTAGATGTGGGGTCACATGATAATTTGTCTCAAGCAATTGGTGATTATCAAAAAGTGTTTATTTGATGTTAACGCGAGATGAGCCAGGTTAGAAAAAAATGAGCTTAAAAATTTTGTGGGTAACTTCTTCTTTTCCTGTCGACCCTAAAATAGGAAAAAACCTTTATCTTTGGCATCCATTACAAGCACTGAAAAATTTGGGTGCAAAATGTGTTGTTTTGAATATGCAACCTTGGAAGCCAATGGTGAATAAATCTATTGATGAGGCACAATTTGAAATAGATATTGTAAATCGACAATATTTTTCAATTCCCCGTCATTATTGTCGCGCTATTTCTAATTATAGTTGTTTGCTTAAGGCTGCTTCTGAAATTAAAAAATTACATGCCCGTTATCAATTTGATGTCATTCATGCGCATGGCGAGATTTGTGGCTTACCCGCTGTGGCCATTTCTAAAAAATTGCATATTCCCGTTGCAGTGACTATTCATGGCATTGATATGTGTAAACGTTTGTGGCAGGGGCGATCTGGAAAACAGTTTAATAGGATGTTTAAAGAAGCCAATAAAATTATTTATGTTGGAAAACCGTTGCAGCAACATTTTCGACATATAACAAATGATAAAGCGCATTTTTCTATTGTGCATAATGGGTTTAGATTGCCAGTTAATCAGTCGTTGACAGAACGTGTTTTTGAAAATCAAAAAATAATACAAATTATTAGCGTGAGTAATTTACATGAAGGTAAAGGTATTGATTTAACCCTGTATGCTTTATCCTTTTTGAAAAATCAAGGTGTTAAAAATTGGTTTTATACGATTATTGGTGATGGAGATCAAAGAAAATATTTAGAAAAAATAATCATGCAATGCAATTTGTCTGATCAAGTAAAATTGATTGGTCAGTGCGCGCATGAAGCGGTTTATGATTATTTAAAAAAATCAGACCTATTTTGTTTACCCTCTTATCGCGAAGCTTTTGGCATTGCTTATCTAGAAGCAATGGCGCATGGCTTATTAACAATTGGCGTAAAAGGACAGGGTGCGCAAGCATTTATTGATCAAGGTAAAACAGGATTCTTAGTTTCACCTAATGATATGGATGATTTAAAGCAAACGCTATTTTTAGCGATAACACAGTTCCACACCATGAAAGCAATTTCATTTTCCGGCAAAGAACACGTTATCAAAAATTTCACATGGAAACAAAATGCTGAAAAATTAATGGCCATTTATAAAGAAATAGGCATATGAAGAGATCCAGTAAAAAAATCTTATTAGTTTTCATTGAGTCTACGCCTTATATCTCACGGTTAATTGAAGATGGTTTTTCTTATTTAAAAAATGAACTAGACATTGTTTTTTTAACAAAAAATTTATCTCAAGATTGGAATTTGCAGCCTTGTCTTCCTAACAATCAATTTGTTGGTTCTAAAAAAGCAATTTTTTATTTATTGGTTAATATTCTTTTTAAAAGAAAATATCGCCTTATTCATGTTGCTGGGTGGAGTCATCCCTTTATTTTATCTTTAATTTTATTGTCACGTTTTTTATGTTTGCCCGTTGTTGTTGAATCAGATACCCCTTTTAATACAAATACCCAAATTTGGAAAAAAATAATAAAAAGTATTTCCTATCCTTTGTTGTTTAAATTACCTGTATTTTTTTTGCCAGGTGGTACGAGACAAGCACAGTATTTAGCTTATTATGGTGTAGCGCATGACAAAATGATTCAGGCACAAATGACTGTTGATGTAACCTATATTAAAAACTATATTGCTAAAATAGATATTACAGAGCGAGAACAGATAAGATTACAGCATCAAGCAAAAAAAAATGAACTTGTTTTTTTGTTTGTTGGTCGATTATTGGAGTGGAAAGGAATCCATGATTTAATCGCTGCTGTCGGGTTGCTTTATGACTTACCTGTAAAGCTGTGGATTGTTGGTTCAGGGGAATTGAGTGAAGAGATTCAGCTTATTGCCAAGCAATCTCAGCAGATTGTGTATTTTGGTAGAGTCTCTGGTGATTTGTTATGGCGTATTTATCATGCAGCTGATGTATTTGTTATTCCTTCACATGCTGAACCTTGGGGATTGGTCGTTAATGAAGCAATGGCTGCAGGGTTACCTATCATTGCAACAAAAGAAGTTGGCTGTATTGATGATTTGGTTTTAGAAAATTATCACGGTATGATTGTGCCAGCAAAAAATGTTATTGCATTGTCTAGGGCAATGCGAGATATGTTTGCATTCCCTGATAAAAGAAAATACATGGCAAAAAATGCATCTTTACATATTGCAGACTGGACATTGAAAAATGAAGCGCAAAATATAATCAGCGCTTGGGAAAAGAGTAGTTAAAATGAAAATAGGTATTCGCAAGAGATCTTTTTTTGAGCTTGTTTTTCCGCTTACGATTGTTTTTTTTGTTTGTATTGGCACTAAGTTTGTTCATGCTGTGGGTGCAGTAAACCTACGTTGGTTTTTTATTTTATTATTATTTTCATATCTTTTTTTAAATAGAAAAATATTAAGTTATTTAAATTCTGAATGGAAAACTTTGATTTTGAGTTATCTTGTTTGGTGCATATTAACTTCATTATGGTCGTCATTGCTATTTTTGAGTTTTTCAAAAAGTATACTGTTTGCTTTTAATATCATTGTATTGCTTTCTGCTGGCAGCTTGTGGGTAATTAAGTATGGATTTGAGCGTAGCTCACAATGGTTATTTTTGATATTAATCGTCGCTATTGTTTCTGGCCTTTTAGGTGGTAGTTCAGCAGACAGTTTTGATAGCTATGGTAAATTTAGCTTGTATTCTGGATTAAATGGCAATGCCAATGACTTTGGATTTTTGATGGCCATTGTTTCTCCTGTTATTTTCTTAAGGCTGTATCAAAATAAAAGAAAAAAATTTGAGTTTACTGTCTGGTTTCTTTTTTTGCTGCTTGATGTGCATTACTTAATACAATCTTATTCTAGAAGTTCGATGGTTATTTTCCTTTGCATTTTTTCTTGTTTTATTCTCAGTTTGTCTTTTTCAAAAAAAGTGCTTATTTCCTTGCTTTCTTTATTTTCAATTTTTGTTTTCTTGTTAATGATACCGATGAGCTATTGGAAAGGAGTGGTATTGAATCATATTGTTAAGTCAAATGGTACGTCTGAAAATTTGACTGAAAAAGCCGTTTTTCAGTCTAGATATTCTGTATGGAAGCAATCGCTTGCACGTGCAGAAAAAGGAGGTCTGATTGGCGCTGGGTTTGGTGTTAATATCAACAACCATGCTTTTTCTGGTGATGCCTTATCAGGTCAAATCTCTTCTAAATACAAAGGTGAAAAAGGAAATTCCCAGCTCGCTATCATAGAAGAGACAGGTATAATTGGTTTTGGCCTTTATCTTATTCTTATTATCTCTCTTTTTGGTAGTGCTATTCCTCGTTATCTTCAATTAAAAGGTGTTGACAGAGTGGTTATGGGAACTATGTTGGGTGCTATCATTGGTTTATTATTGGAATCGCTTGTGGAAGGATGGTGGGATTCAGCTGCTGGGCCAGAGGTTATTTGCTTTTGGACATTTGTGGGTGTGATTCACGGTATGATTTTTTTACAAAAAAGAAAATCCCATCATACGACTGTTTAATTTTAATCATCACTGGTAATTTTTATTTGGAATTTATTGTTGTGAGTATGAATTCTTTGACATGGAAGCGTCGTATTGCAAAATGCCACCCCATTTTTTTTAAAAAATGGAGTGCTCGAAAAGTAATATTAATTTACCACGCCATTGGAGAGAGTCCTTGGGCAATTCCAACGGATCGCTTCAAGCAACAAATACAATGGCTAAAAAAAAATACGCGTATTGTCTCGCTCAATGCATTATTAACGCCCTCAAAACAAAAAAAAGGTATTGAGGTTGCTTTAACCTTTGATGATGGTTATAGCTGTTTATACGATACGGTTTTACCGATATTAAAAGCGGAAGGGGTGGTTGCAACTGCATATATTAATACAGACTGGATGGGTAAGGCGGAAGGTTTGCGTCAATTAAGTCGACCCGATTTAGGGCATTATCCGGATGAAGCGTTTCTAACATGGGAAGAAGTAAAAAAACTATCTGAAAATGGATGGGAAATTGGCTCACACGGCGTGAATCATTTTGATCTCACCAAACAACCCAACGAGATTGTGAGACAAGAATTGCTAAATTCAAAATCTGCTATTCAAGCTGTTTTAGAAACAGAATGTCATCATTTTTGTTATACGTTTGGGAAGCATTCAGAAACACTTAGGACAGCGGTAGCTGAGTCTGGATATCAATACGCAGCTGCGGCGCATCATATTCCCTTAAAAAACAAACGCAATAATTTTGCTTTACCTAGATTGAATATAGAAAAAAATTATTCATTAGCAGATTTTAAAAAAATCATTATAGGTAAATGGGATTTTTTAGGCATGATTCAACATATGAAAAAATGGTTATGAAAAAAATTTTAATGACGGGTGGATCTGGAACGGTAGGTAATGCTTTTATAAAAGCCTATTATGATCAATATCAATTTATCAGTTATGGTAGAAACAAAGAAAAGCAAGCAGCACTAAAGTCAACATTTAAAAATATTGATTTAGTCATCGGCTCAATTGAAAATAAAAATAAATTAATCAAAGTATTTCAAGCTGTAAAGCCAGATATTGTGATTCATGCCGCTGCTTTAAAATATATTGATATCGCTCAAAAAAAACCTTCTCAAGCAATTCGCACGAATTTATTGGGTAGTATGAATATCATTGAAGCAGCTTGTTCTGCTAATGTGCCCATTACCATTGGTGTGAGTAGTGATAAAGCATGTTTAAGTAATAGCGTATATGGCCATACAAAAAACTTAATGGAACATCTTTTTTTTGAAGCGAATAATGACAAAAACAGATTTATTTGTTGTCGATTTTGTAATGTAGCTAACAGCGCAGGTTCAGTCATTTCACGTTGGTTAGATTTAAAAGAAAACGATCAGCCATTAAGCATCACCGATCCAAGCATGAATAGGTTTATTTTTTTGCCTAAGGATGCCGCAAAATTAATTTACAAGGCCATTGATATAGCAGAGCATAAAGCTCATGGCGGTATTTTGTTGAAAAAAGTAAAGGCCGTTAATATGCTTGATTTGGCGTGCTGTATTTCATCTGATATCAAAATTATTGGAAAAAGAGAAGGAGAGCGATTGGATGAAACATTGGTGAGTGCAGATGAATTATTATTTACTTATTTACATGAAAATTATGTTTTGATTCAATCAGAAAAAAATCCAATAAAAAAAAATAGGCTGAGCAGCAGTTTGTATACGGCAGATGCTGAAAAAATGAATCTCAGCGAGATGAAAAAATTAATTCAAAATTGCAGAGATGATATATGAAAAAAATATTGATGAATGCAATGACAATTAAAGAAGGCGGTGGCGCAGTTGTTTTTACCAGAACCTTTAACGAAATGCTTCGACAAACACCTGACATACATTGGATTGTTGTTATTGATAACGTGCTGAATGAGAAAATTCAAGTGAGTGATCAGGTAACGATTTTAACATTTCCTTGGGTTAAGAAAAGCCCGCTGCATTTATTGTATTGGAATGAAATTGTATTACCCAAAATCATTCGAAATAAGCAGGTGGACTGTGTTTATTCACAAATTAATACATTGCCATTTAGAAAATTACCTTGTCCGGCTTTTTTATCGATTTTACAAGCAGGCTATTTTTCAAAAGAATTTATTGCTTTAAATGCGAAGTATAATAATACACTCAAACAAAAAATAGGTTGGGGTATAAGAAAAAAATGGGTTTTTTCATCCATCAAAAAAGCAGATAAAATTACGGTGCCAACTCAAGCATTAGCAAATGAAATTATTGCGCAACTCAAAATAGATAAAAATAAAGTATCTGTTATTTTGCCTGGCATAGGCCTGGCAGAAGGCCGTGTTGATCCAAAGTTCTATCCCAAACAAAAAACATGGAGAATAGGGTATATTACAAAATTTGGTGTTCAAAAGAATTTTGAAGTTTTATTTCATGCAGCTGCTCAGTTAAAATCAAAACAGATAGATTTTAAAATCATATTAACGCTTAATGAAAATACAAACACATTTAAACAGGTTAATAAATTAATAGAAAAATACAATATTGCTGCGTTGATTGAAAATCATGGAGAATTGGCTGATAAAGCAATTCGAGAACTGTATATCACTTTGGATTTATTTGTATTCCCATCTTTATGTGAATCCATTGGTTTTACATTGTTAGAAGCGATGCACTACCGCTTGCCTATTATTGCCGCATCCATTCTAAGTAATCATGAATTGCTAGGGGAAAAAGGGTTATTTTTTCAACCCCACGATGCTGATCAATTAACAGAAAAAATTGTTTTTCTGATGGAAAGTGAAAAACAGTATCTAGCTATGTCTGATTATAGTATTGAAAGAAGTGATTTATTTTCATGGAAAAAATCAGCGATGGAAACACTCGAAATCTTGAATACATTTTAACATGTTGGATTGAGTTCAAAATACCAAGGCAATTTCTTTTAAGTTCGTTTTATGCAAAGAAAACACTGGAAATCATAAAGTTACAAAACAAATAATTCGTGTTTTTTCAACCTAGATAGTCATTTAAGCTTGTTGTTAACCCGTTGATATTTTTATTGTAAATTTTTTTCATTGAAAAAATACGAATTCTACTAAAATATCAGTGTGTTTAATAATGAGTTAATTTTTGTATTCTACACTTGATGAAAGTCTAGAGAATAGGTGTGTGCTATGTCAAGAAAGGAAATGCCAGGTTGGCACTACTTAGGGGAAGGCACTTTTAATTGTGTCTATCAGGGGACTATTAATGGCAGCCCAGTAGTGTATAAAGTTGCAAAAACGTTTACTTCAAACCCATCTTATAAAAGCACTGTGGTTATGGATATTCCCAGTCGTTCTGTTAGGTTATGGGATGAAATCAATCCAGATTTATTACCAACAGCTTGTTTATATAGAGAAGGTTGGATAGCGCCATTTGTTGAAGGGAGTAAGCCTGCGGCGTTAGAAGTTTGTGATGCTCTTATTGAGCTATATCAGAGAACCGGACGTATTGTTGTAGATGCAATTTCGTCTGGCAACTTCAAAAAAAATAAATCAGGTAAAATAATCTGTGTAGATATTGGCTTTGCATTGCGGCTTGAAAAAGAATCAGATGAAGAAAAAAGTGAATCAAGTTTAAATTTTTGGGTTAATCAGCAAGAAATGTATAGAAGGTACTTTAAAAAGTATGAAAAAGAAAATGAGGATGATCGTACCATAATTGAAACAATAAAAGCGCTGCTTGTTTTGCAGCATTTTCGGCCTGATACAAGGGTTTTATCTCCAATCAAAAGAGGGGATTTAATAAAAAGATTGGCTGCTGTATATGGCGACTCTAAACAAATAAAGTTGCCTGAAGCATTGTCAGAAGAAATTAATGAAATACTCCCTATCAATATTGCGTATTTCTCTAAAGTATATTTATTACTGAAACCTATTCTTTCAAAAGAATCTTATTCAATTGAAATTAAAGCTGCTTTGTGCAAAGCGCATTTGAAAAATAAACTATCTCTTTCTCAAGTAGGATTAGTGCAATCATTAATTAATCTTAATTTAAATGCTTTTGAAGTAATTTCCTATGTTGCTAAATTGAGCCACGAGGATGCGGGTATATTAAGAGGCTGTTGCTTAATACTATATCTCCTTGATCAAGCAGCTCTTTTTTCAAGAAGCAATGCTGACCAGGTCAGATCTCATAGAAATTTCTTCTTTTTATATCGAATAATAGCACTGTTTTTTCGAATAGGTATTTTAATGCAAGATAATTTTAATCATGTTATCTCTGTTAAAATGTTAGAAGAAGAACTTATAATGAAAAAACTTGTAGATGCAAAAATTTTAACTCGCGATAGAGAAATAAGTGAAACAATTGAGATTGAGCTGACAATACATTTGCTTAAAAATTTAATAAAGCCTGAGAGTTTAAGTTACGATCTTCTTTTTAATCAGCTTATTTGGTATGAAAAAAACCCTGAATATAGATCAGACAATGTATTTTTTGATGAGTTATATGAGAGATTTAAGGCAATATATGAAACCATGATAAATGATATAAGAGAGAAGTTAACGAAGTTAAGAGGACCTTTTTCAAATCAACGTCATTTGCTTTTTCAGTTGGAAACGATACTAAATCGTTACGATGATTGGGTATATCAAAAACATACATCGCTTATTTCTGATCCTATTTTAAGCATGATTAAAAATTTGTTTGATATATCCGAGGAAATAATAATTTCTTATTCTTTAGTTGAACAACATGCGATGGCTTTTTCTATTTTTGCTGAAAGCCCAAAAAAAACATTAGAACGACATGAGCAGGAATGGTTATCTCAGTGTCACAAGCTATGTGACACTATGGGGTTTATGCTTGCAAAAGAGGATGTGTCCAAAATTCCAAGTCATACTCAATAAATACGCTCTTCATACTAGCTGATCTATCAGCGCGGCTAGTGTCGTGTCATTGAAAAATATCATTCATTTTTATAGAAAAAGATTATTGGTTAATGCATTGCTTATGGATACTAATGTCCTGAACACCCCGCAGGGATATCTGTTGGGGCTCTAGGTACGCAAATTAATTTTATGGCCCCCGATTTTTTATACAACTTTGTTAAATCTATGGTCTTCCCCATTTTTTTCCCATTTTCTAATGCAAAAAAAACTTTAGTGTTTAAGAGAATGTCATCAATAATGGTGGCTGTGCATTGTAAAGGGTGTTTATTTTTTTCAAGCATGGGAAGAAATGAGCTAGGTGTTTTACTGTTTGTCATGATGCCGATACCACTTCCGCCAAATGCACCATTTATCCAAGGGAAATCTTTACAATGTATATTGATGAGAATGGCATTAACATGTTGACCACTGCAAGATTTCCCATTGTGAATATAGTTGAAATCAACTGGAATATAATGCAAATAGGTCGGTTTAAAAACTCGGAAATCTATATTAATGATTTGCGCAGGCTTTTTCCCATGAAAAACAAAACGATCTGGAATGACTAAGCCAACGTAAGGATTTTGTTTTTCTGGAGAATTTCTAGTAACCGGAGGTGATAAAACATAGTACTTTGCAATGTGATACGATTTCCCTGTGTTAGATTTATAGTTTCCATAAGGAATATTAGTTAACAGTTGGTTTTGTGCATTCCAAAATAATTTAGTTTTGATCACAGTGTTATTACATCCATATAAAGTGACTGGTTGAACGGATGTATGGGTTACTGGAGAGGGGTTTAAGTTAAAGTTGATAATACCTGGTTGCGCTGTCTTGGCGTAAATCGGTGCGATAAAAATGCATGATAGCATTAAAGTTAAAATGATCCTTTTCATGTTATCTTCCTTTTTTTTCGAATATAGTCAACTTGTTCTCTGATCCTTGTACTTTAAATCGTACAGGAAGAAATGAGGGGTTGCTACCTCTATTGCGCAAGCATTAAAATACAAAACAAATCATGTAGTTAAACGCGAGTAGCGTGAAGAATGAAGGTGATGAAAATCTCCTGGCGATGTGATTGTGTATTTCGATAGTGGTTTGAGCTTATAAATTTAAATATGCTTGTTAAACTTGAGAAGTTGCTATCTGTGAAATCGCGGTAAGATTACAATGTTATTGCTGCATTAGCGCGGACAGCAATATTGGCTGGGCCGCGTTGCAAAACCATTGGCTGCCCTAGATTATATTATGAATACAGAGCGGGAAATCGATTGCCAATATATTGTGAGTAATAACTTTGCTTTTGGTGGGGTTAACACCGCTTTAATTTTTAAGTCCTATGCGCGTTGATCCTGATCTTCTGAGCTTTTTGGAAGAACTGGTAAAAGCAGCTTGTTTTTTATCAACTCCATGCAATCATGATTGTTGAAAAAAATCAGGCATGATATACGTTAGCAGTATTATTGTCGGAATAATGCGTTCATGAATACGTTAGAAAAAAATATCACGAGTCTACATAAAGAAAAAGGTTTTCAATGGTTAGCTGATTTGCCCAATATCATAAATTACTTAGCCGCTAAATGGTCATTAACTGATATTAACCCGGTTGGTAACATGAGTTGGCATTATGTGGCATTTGCCAAACAGCAAAATCAAAAACCAGTTGTGCTTAAAATTGGCTGCGATGAAAAAGTCAGTCAAGATGAATATCGTGCATTGCATTATTTTGATGGTCAAGGTGCCATTCAAGTTTTGGATTATGACGCTGATTATTCAGCGTTATTGTTAGCGTGCGCAATACCCGGTGATTTATTAACATCGACGCAAAATAATATTAAAAACACCATTCATATTTATGCTGATACGGTTAACACATTATTGCATCGTTCAGCAATACCAGCAGGGTTCACACATGTCAGTCATTGGTGTTGCGCCCTTGACCGAATCAATGATTCGCGTATCAGCAAACAAAAGGTTGATTTAGCGATGCAGTTACGGACATTTTTATTAAGCTCTGCAGATAATGAGTGATTTTGTCATGGTGATTTACATTGCGAAAATGTGATTCATCATCAAAACCAATGGATCATCATTGACCCAAAAGGCATTGTTGGTGAGGTTGCTTTCGAAGCCGCCGCATTTGATTTATTGTCCGATGATGAATTAAAAAATGCTTCAATAATTCCCGAACTCATTTTGTCACGAACACAATTATTATCTGGTGCACTTTATGTTGAGCAGAGACGATTATTGTATTGGGCTTTTTTAAGAGCGGTGATTTCAGCGCAGTGGTTTATTGAAGATGGTGCTGATCCCAGTAAGATGTTATTGATCACAAATCATTTGTATTGCCTAATAAAATTTTTTTAGCGTATTTTTACGGTGCTCACTGGAACGCTAGGAGGCATGCTATAAAGCTCAACACCTAAATTAAGCGCCCTGAGACAAAGTGTCATTGTTTCCCCATCCTTTTTTTGGTGCTCATTATGATACACAAAAATTTTTTTTCGGAGATTGACACCGTTTAAATATTGTTTTTCCGCTTCCAATATATCAATTTTATCAAGACGCATTCTACTTACAAAACAATCTTTTAGGTGGCTATGATGACCCATTATTTTTCTATCTAAATCAGCGATCAGGCAATTTTAGTTTTTTTATCAGTGCTGTTAGTTGTGTCATCAGTGCCGTCTTCTTCACAGGCCTCATGAAAATTATTAATTGCCTCTAAATGAAATTTTTCTAAGTGGTTAATAAGTCTGTTTAGCTTCATTATTCTCGTCTCGCATAATTCATTATATCAAGCTATCGCCCATTATAATGATTCCCGCAATTTAGACCATATTGTTTTGTTAAAAAGCAGGAGATAATCTGGAAACTATTTTTTTATTGATTAATTTGAGTTCGATGAACATAGCTTCAAGCGCAACTCGAGCCTGCAGATGCACATCGATGGTGATTATGATTATCAGATAAATTATCAGCCAAATAGTTTTCATGGTCCGGTTGATGATAAGCAATTTAGAGAGAGCAAAATAAACGTGAAAAAAAGCTATTAAAATATTTTAACAATATATTGGCTTTCCCGTTTATTTTTCATATGCTTTTTTTAAAAAAAATTGTATAGTGGTATAACTTTTAGATTAGATGGAGCTAACCTGATGAAATGCATGCTACCCCGTTGTATTTTTTTTGCTGCTTTTTTATTTTTTATTACCTCTTCTGAAGCTGCCACTCAAAATAATTTTCCAGTAGAAAAAAAAGGATTTACTGTAAATGTGGCTGCGCTTTATTTGCTGCCTAGCGCAGATAATCTTGCTTATGCAACTTATACTCAACCTCTTCCATTGCCAGCGCCGCATTGGAAAACAAATAATGTTGACCCTACTTTTCAAGCTGCATTTGATTTGGGGGTACAATATACATTTGCTTCCGCAGCTGATCAAATTAGCGTTAGCTACTTACATTTAGATACAAGCAATAGTAATTCTGTGAGTGCTACAGGCTCTGCTTCTGTTGCGCCGCCGTATTACTTTGGTCCATTAGCACAAGAATTATTTCATTCTTCTGCAAAAGGCACTGCGCAATTTGACATAGAAAATCCAACAGTGGTTTATAGTCATCTTTTTAATCTTAAGTATAATATCAGGCTGACACCTTTACTGGGCATCAGTACAGCCTATTTGAAAGAATATTTAGAATCAAATTATCAGGGAGACAATGCAGCAATCGCTGGCGATCACTACAACATTACTTCATATAATACATCGAAATACATCGGTGCTGGCCCTCATTTTGGATTGAACCTTGCTGATTATCTGTATCATCACTTTTCCATTTTTGCGAATACTGGATTCTCTATTATGGCAGGACTGATGAAATCAGAAACAAATTTTCGCTCTGAAGGACGTGATAATACAGCGCCAGCTTATACCTCTCTTGCTAATCAAGAGGTCGTTAGAATGGTAACTGAATTGAATAGTAAGCTTGGAATGACTTATTCATTTTCATTTCATTCTAGTAGGCTTGCACTTCAGTTGGGTTATATGTTTTCTGTTTACTTTAATGGTATTAATCAGGTTGTCCCTACTTCTTTAGTAGCGGGTCAATTAAACAATGGCGTAATTGCTATTGAAACATATGGACAAGAACAAAGTAATTTGGACTTAAACGGGCCTTATTTGAATTTGGTTTGGCAGTTTTGATTGTTGTGTCGTAAATTTTAAAAAAGTTAAAGGCAGGCTTTTTTTGAAGCTGGTCATTTTCTATCTTCGAGATCCATTTAATCGAAGAGCTATATTATGAACCATCCCATTAAACATCTGTTGGTAGCTTCATTACTGTAACATATGATGTTGAATGACTTTTTTTCAAGGAGAGAATGATGACAAAATGTCCCTTTATGACGAACGCTGCAGGCGATCCTGTTGCTGATAATCAAAACAGTTTAACAGCAGGGCCACGAGGTCCGGTATTGACTGATCATCAATTAATGGAACGTATGGCGCATTTTAATCGAGAAAGAGTGCCAGAGCGTGTGGTTCATGCAAAAGGTGCGGGTGCTTACGGAACATTAACCATTACACACGATATTTCTCGTTATACACGCGCAAAATTATTTTCGAAAATAGGCAATCAATGTGATCTCTTCCTTCGCTTTTCAACAGTGGCTGGTGAACAAGGATCTGCAGATACAGCGCGTGATCCGCGCGGTTTTGCCTGCAAATTTTACACGGAAGAAGGTAATTGGGATTTAGTTGGCAATAATACGCCCGTCTTTTTTGTGCGTGACCCACTAAAGTTTCAAGATTTTATTCATTCACAAAAACGTCACCCTGCAACTGGATTGCGTGACAATACAATGCAATGGGATTTCTGGAGTTTGTCACCTGAGTCATTGCATCAAGTCACGATTTTATTTTCAGATCGCGGTATTCCAGCAACGTATCGCAACATGAATGGGTATTCATCACATACGTATAGTTTATGGAATAATAACGGCGAGCGTTTTTGGGTGAAGTGGCACTTAAAAACACAGCAAGGTATTCAATGTTTAACAGATGCAGAAGCAGCAAAAATTGCAGGTGAAGATTTGGATTATCATCGCCGAGATTTGCATGCATCGATTGAAAAAAAAGAATTTCCGCAATGGAAAGTGCAAGTGCAAATTATGCCTGAAATAGAAGCGCAAACGTATGCGATTCATCCATTTGATTTAACTAAAGTGTGGCCACATAAAGATTATCCAATGATCGATGTGGGTATTTTGGAATTAAATCGCAATCCAGAAAATTATTTTGCTGAAGTCGAACAAGCTGCGTTTGAACCTAGTAATATGCCGCCAGGTATTGGTGCGTCGCCTGATAAAATGCTTCAAGCACGTTTACTTTCTTATGCCGATACACATCGTTATCGTATTGGTGTTAATTATGCGCAATTACCTGTGAATAAACCGCATTGTCCAGTAAATACGTATCATCGTGATGGTCAAATGCGTTTCGATGGTAATTATGGTGGTCAGGTAAATTATCAGCCAAATAGTTTTGATGGTCCAGTTGACGATAAACAATTCAGTGAGCCACCTCTTAAAATTACGGGAGATGCAGATCGTTATGATCATCGCATCGGCAATGATGATTATCATCAGTCTGGCGATCTTTTTCGGCTGATGAATGCAAATCAACAAGCGCAATTGATCGATAATATTGTGCGTTCAATGAAAGCAGTACCGAAATATATTCAACTTCGTCAGATTGCACATTTTTACAAAGCAGATTCAGAATATGGTGCAGGTGTTGCAAAAGGGTTGGGAGTCTCGATTGATTTAGAGAGACCAAAATAAAGGTGAAAAAGCTATTTTTTTAGTAGCGGAATTAGGAACACATTTTTTTTCAGCTGCTCAGCTGCTCAGCTGCTCAGCTGTGAGGCATGTTTAATTTTTAATGTGTAAAAGAAATATTTGAGACGGACGGAGCTGCCCGGAGTTTCTTATACGGTTGTCCCCAAGACAGAGCCTATAACAGCTGTTATCAGCATAGCTAAAGTTCCCCAGAGGGTAACACGAGCTGCACCTACGATTACGCTCGATCCGCCGATTTTTGCTGCCGAACCGCCAAGTAATGCCAAAAAGAAAACTGCCATTAGAAAAATAGTAGGAATGAGATACTTTGTTGAAGTAAAAATCGTTACAAGAATAGGTAAAATCGAGCCAATAGAAAAACTGCAGGCCGAGAATAATGCAGCCTGTAATGGACGCGCTTTGAGTGCTTGAGTAATGCCCAGTTCATCACGTATGTGCGCACCCAATGCATCTTTCTTCATTAATTGAGTGGCTACTTGTTTTGCAAGAATGCGATCAAGTCCATATTTGATATATATAGAAGTTAGCTCTTCAGTTTCTGCCGGTAAGTTATCTTCTAGCTCTTTTTTTTCGCGTTGAATTTCAGCATCTTCAGTATCAGCCTGAGATTTCACCGAAATATATTCCCCGGCCGCCATTGACATAGCCCCCGCAGTGAGCGCTGCGATTCCAGCAATAAGAATGCCACTATGAGTCGTATGTGCTGCTGCTACACCAATGAGTAAACTTGCTGTAGAAATAATGCCATCATTTGCCCCAAGAACAGCTGCTCGGAGCCAACCAATACGCTCAATACGATGAAATTCTGCGTGTCTAAAGTACATATCGTTTCCTGTAATTTAAAATATCAATTTATTTTCACAATATCCATCGTGTGAAGCAACTCCCAGAAAATGTCGAGTAAATTTTAATTAGCTTCAGATATTTAATTAAGTCTTTTTAGGAGGTTGGATCGTAGGCGCATGCCTACCTATCATTAGGACTCGCTTTCTTTCTTATCATCATCAGGGCTTTCTGGTGTTTTATTCTTTTCGCCATGTTGTTGTGGATGATGTTTTTTATCTAAATCATGACGTTCTTTATCTTGCCCCCCTCGTTGATTTGATTTTGATTGTTGTTTACCCTGCTCATTATTATGTGACATACCTCATCTCCTTATTTTTAGTACGTAAAAAATGAACTGGGTTTATTTTAACATCAATTTTTGAATAGATTGCCAATTAAAAAAACTATTTTAAATAAAGAAATGCGGCAGCCGCACAAACAAATGAAACAATTCCAGAGCATATTATCTATGATAGAATCGCTTCTTGGATAGGGTAAATTATTAAGGCGATTTGAAATATCACCTGGCGAACAGCATAATGTCATGCGAAGTTTTGTTGTTTGTCCTGAATTTTTATCTTACCCGAGAGTTGACGTATCTATTAGAAATGCAGATGATATAGTAAGACAACCAATTGGAATTGGGCGCAATTTTTTACTGAAAATATCAAAATGATATTGTAATGGAGCGTGTTATTTGAAATATCTTAGAATCTGCTTTAGCCACAAAAAATTTTTTTTATTGATCATAGCGATTATTTTAGCTCTAAATATACCTGTCTGTGTTTTTGCAGATTCTCCGCCAGTACAATTTGGTTTTTATGCGGGTGGATCGCTTGGCTATGGTTCACTACAATCTGGTTGGGGTTACACCAACGCTAACTACTTTAATACTATAGTGCCGGATTTTTTTGAACTTGGAGATCCCATTATCGTCAGCCGTAACTTTTCTATTCGCTCTAATGGTTTTCTATTTGCTGGCAATCTCGGTTATAATTTTTATAAAAAGCATTCCTTATTTGGATTAGAAAGTGATTTTCTCAATACCAATTTTAAAAAACAAATTACAAATTATATTCCCTTGTTACCTGATTCTTCTCCACAAATTACTTCCTCTGTTTATTTTATTTTCCTTCTAAACCCACAGATAGGGTATAATTATAAGCGATTTACTGCTTTTTTAGATGGTGGTTATGCTGGTGCAAATACACATTTAAAGTTAAGTGAAAGCGATGCAAATACAGTTGCCCAATCTACCAAGTGGGCAAATGGTTGGTCAGTTGGTGCAAAAATAAACTATCAACTTTCAAGTCATTTTTCACTGGGATTGGTTTATCATTACATCAAGCTTTATATTACCAATCAGAAAACCACTTGTCCGCAATGTATTGCTGGAACAAGCGGTAGAGCACCTATTGTTGATGGAAAAATAAAGATTCAAACTGTCTTGGTTGGATTTGATTATTACTTCACAGGAAGAAAATAATACCTGCCTAAAAAGACAGTGCCCGCATTATTTTTAATAACAGGATTCAATTTTTGAGATAGTGTTTTGATAAATTTATGCTACTCTAAAAATTAAGATGTTTATTTTATATGGTTGTGATATGAAAAATTCGCTTATTATTATCACAGGGGCTGCTTCAGGTATTGGCGCGGGTATTGCAAAAATATTTTCAGAAGAAGGTTACTCCTTGGGTCTTCTTTCAAAAAATCTCCCAAAAAATAACATCATGAGTGAAAAAAATAGTGTTTTTATTGAAACAGATGTGACAAATATAGCGTCAGTAAAAAATGCTATTCAAATTGCTGAGGAGAAATTTGGCCCTACGCATTGTTTAATTAATTGTGCAGGATTTGCAAAAGGTGGCGAGTTTCTTGAATTGGAACATGCGGATCATGAACTGATGTTAGATGTGAATATAAAAGGTGTTATGAATTGTATTGAGATTATCTTGCCCGGCATGCAAAAAAGAAATGCTGGTAGTATCATCAATATTAGTTCGCTTTCAGATCGTCAAAGTACGCCTGGGGCTGCAATTTACGCAGCAAGCAAAGCTGCAGTAAAAAATTTAAGTGAATCATTACGTGCTGAAAATGCAAGATACAATATACGTATTTGTAATATTGCGCCTGCAAAAATTAGAACGCCTATGTTAATGGAATCTGGTCATATGGATGAACAAACCATTTCTGTTGAAGAGCTGGTAAAAATCATTTTATGGGTCTATAAACAACCAGATAATGTATGCATTCGAGACATGGTTATTGCGCCAACAAATTATATAGAATAATCATTATTTTTTTATCATGGAGGATATTTTAAAATGGGAAAACCATATATCACGCACTTTAAAACAATGGCTGATGCAACGCCAGAAGACTTTAAGTACATTGTAAAAACATTTGATCAGTATTTAGATCCTCACTACCTCACTAATATGTATTTAAATTTTCTGACGCAACTAAAACATTGTGCTGAAGGTTTTCCAATAGACCGTTTTGAGCATTCCTTACAAACAGCAACACGTGCTTATCATGATGGAAAAAATAATGAATATGTAATTTGTGCGTTGCTTCATGATGTTGGTGAGATATTTGACCCTTATCATCATGATGCTATTATTGCTGAGCTTCTTAAAAACTATATTTCAGAAAAAAATTATTTTATATTAAAATACCATACAACATTTCAAGGCTATTATTACTGGGATAAGTTGGGTTTAGACAAGAACGCCAGAGAAAAATATCAAGACAGAGAATATTATCATGATGCAATTGAGTTTGTTGAAAAGTATGATGATAAAGCATTTGATGAAAATTATACCAGTATGAAACCAGAAGAATTTAAGCCAATGCTTATGGCGTTTTTTAGCAATAGAAAGCAAAAAGACATTGTATCAGCATAAAGAACAGAGAAATAAATTTATGGGTCACATTCCACCATTATTACTTGAAATAAGTCGTATTGGGTTGGGCATTGCTTTTTTTATTTTAGCCTTGCTGGATTTTGCAACAAAACCAATCATTTTTGAGATGATGTCGAAAAAGAATATTCCCAGCCCTAAGCTATTTTTTATTGGAGCAATTTTCTGGAAGACTTTTTCTAGCATTGCCTTGATATTTAATATTTTCACTGTTGCAGCTGCGTTGCTTTTGTCGCTCTACATATTTTTGGCTAACTGCGTATTTAATAGTTTTTGGCTTGCTCCAAAATCAGAGCGATATTTTCAGCTGGTTGGTTTTCTGACAAATATCGCAATTTCTTTTGGCCTTTTAGCTGTGGCAGCTGGTTATCAATTTTTTTAATTTTTTTTAAAACAAGCTAAGGTCTAAAATTTCCTTAGTGAATCATTAGAGCTAAAATTATTTCTTATGTTTCTTGTAATAATAAAGTGCAATTGCACGAGCCATGATTTGTTCATCACTTTCTCCTGTTGAAAACCATGCAATCACTAAGTCTCGCGATGGAGAAACGTACAAACCTTGTCCACCAACACCTGCTTTAAATAAATCACCATCAGGAAATATAACATCCCATTGATAACCATTCGTTAGATTTTTTTCATGCAGTGTTGAAATCATATAACGTCCCACAAAGCCATCATCAAAAATTGCAGGGTTTCCGCTGTGTTGAATCATCTGCAATGTTTTTTTAGAAATAATGCGTTGTGAAGAAACCACGTGCCAACTAGGCGTAAAAATTAAACCGAATCGTGCCAGATCACGTAGTGTTGAAGACATCAACCCCCAGCCTATAGGGTAACCATCGGGAGATATGGCAATATACCCGTCTGCTTGAGCGCCTATTTTTCGCCATACATCATGACCAAAAACTTCATTTAATGGTTTTCCAGTGACTCTTTCAATAATTAATTCCAAAACCCATGTGTCAATGGAGTTATATTCAAACACAGTATTTCCTGCTTTGTCTCGTTTCATGTTGCGCAATAGAGTTATTGGAGATTGATGTAAATTTTTTGAATCATTAAACACCCCTAGGCTGACTACCCATTGATACCAGCCACGTTCTGGGTTGGTGTGTGCATCGTCATTGGGTTCTTCATGTTCTGTTGCATTTAATCCGGTTGTCATATTCAACACGTCAATCACAGGTACAGAATCCCAGACAGAACCTTTGAGTTTAGGCAAATAAAAACTAACGGGTTTTTTTACATCTATTTTCCCTTCTGATTGAAGAATTGCCGTCAGCGTCCCCGCAATTGTTTTTCCAACAGAAAACCAGTTATGTTTATCAAATGAGCGCATTGTTTTGTAATGTTCGTCTACAATCACACCATGGTGTATGACAATCATGGCATCCATTGGGTAATGATCAAAAAAAGTTTTTACTGTCATGTGTGGATTATTTTTATCACGAAAAGCGATCGCATCAATTTTTGGATTTACTTTTTCTGGTAAATAACTAATAGGCCCGTTACGTAAAACCATTTCTGTCTTAAAAAGACGAGACATGTTTTGCCATAGATATCGTGTTCTAGGTGATGGTGCTAGTAACTGCGACATATTTTTTTTGTTGTTAAAGAAATTTTGATATTCGTAGATGGTTTGCAAGGGAGTATTAACAGCCAACTGAGCTTCTTTTGAATGTATCGATTCCGTATTAGCTGCTTGTGCTGTTGCAAGTTTCAATCCAACCAAAACCAATAAAAAAGTGATTTTTTTTATTCTATGCATTTTTTAACATCCTTGCTATTAGCAACAAAATAATCTACATCTTAACACCAGTCAAAGTTTCTTCGCAATCATGAGTGTTTTTATCGGTAATTTTTTCAATTCTATGATCAGAAATATCTAAATACGGCATTTCTTTTGATGCTTGCCAATAACATTATTGCCATCAATAATATGCTTTATTGGTTGTAATGAGTACGTCTCGAAAAAGCATGTTTTTAGATTCACATTTAAATTTTAAAGCGGGGGGAAAGGGAAGAAATGTCATTAAAAGAAGATATTGTGAAAGAAATAGAACATGCGTTTGATGGCGTTACTCTTTCTTATGGAGTGAGCATCAACCAATCAAAAATAATTGATGACAATGGAAAAGGTTATGCTTACACAAATGCAGAATTTTTAAAAATACCAAGAGGAGAAATAACCGAAAACTGGAAAGAAATTCCAACATTACAACTTGATGATCTTCAAATAGCACACTTAGATGCGCTTGGATTTAGGTATTATATACCTGCTTTAATGATAAAGCTGTTGGATGATTATGATAAACCATCAGCATCAGTGGAATCAGAGATGGTAATAATAGGCACCCTTTCAAGACTTCACCCCAAAAAAGGTGACTCATGGAAAGCAGTTATGAGTCTATACTCTATATTAACTAATGAGCAACGTCTTGCTATAGCTCATTTTTTAAAAAATCTTCCAATGCTAGTTACGCTATATAGTGAAGATAAAAAAGTAGTTGAAAGGGCTTATAAAAACTATTGGGCTCAATTTATTCCTTAAAAAATGGCAATGACTAAAACGCAGAGTTTATCAGATTTGATTTGAACTATTACAGCTGAACTGAACTCAATAGGGGTGATCTAAAAACGAAATGTGCGTAACTTTTTCTATAATCAAGCTCCTTTTTAAGATTTTTTTAAAATCTAGGCATCGCTCTAGAATATTTAGTCTTGATGCTTGGGTTGTCTTGTTTTTCTTTTTCTTTTTAGATTTGATAATGATAGTGTCCGTGTTGCTTCATATCGATCGGCAAGGCTTATGTCTCGATAATGCGTAGTGGTAGCAACATCACTATGCCCCGCATTCTCTTGAACGACTTTTAGTGGTGCGCCTGAGTCCAATAAATGAGTCACGTAACTATGACGTAGCCAATGCGCAGATGCTTGTCGTAATTTTGATGCTCGGTGTGGTTTTTGAGCATCACATTCTTGCGCACCTAAGTTAAATGCCCATTTTAATATTTGATCAATACGTCGCGTGCTGATTGACTGCTTTAAATTTTGCATCGGAATTAACGGTGTTTTTTCTCGAAATTTTGGCTTAGAGGAGGGCAGACCTGCTGACTTTCTAAAATTTGCCAATGCATCTAATAAATCATCAGGAGCTGGAATTTCACGCAGTTTTTTGCCTTTACCTGTGACGCGCAAGAACCAATTTTCTTCGCGTTGAATAAAATTTCCCATGGTGTGATTGGCTGCTTCTGCAATGCGAAGTCCTGTGTAAAATAGTAATAAAATGATGTATCTGCTACGCACAACTTGAAATGTTTCTTGATTATTTTTTTGAGCATATTGAGATAGTGCATTCAACACTGAATAAATCTCATCAATTTCTAAATAACGATTGATTAATTGTGGTTTTGATTTATTGCGTTTTTTTCGTCTGCGATCCACAGCCAATGGATTTCCCGTTAAATAATTGCTTTGTACTAAATAATTAAAAAATGAATCTAAAATGGTGATGACTTTGTTAATCGTCGTTGGGCTTAGTGCTTTTCCGAAAGGGCGCCAGTTTGGATTTGCGGATCCATCGACTAATTGTCGTTTTACTTTTGCGCCAATCCATGCATTTTTCGGCTCAGGATTTTTTAAAAAATCTTGATATGCCATTAAATGATTATGACGTAAACCAGCAATATTCAATTTAGCTATGTGAATACACCACAATAATAAGCGTTCAATTTCCTTTGAGTAAGACATTAATGTGAGTGGTGCATTACGAAATGCTAATAAAAAAGAAGAGATTGTTTGCGCGTCATTTTTTGCGTCAATTAAAGATGCACTGATCGCTTTGCTATAATCATCTTTTGCAAAAGCGATAATGTGATTACCCATATTTTTGCTATCATCAATCATTAAAAACAATGGTTTTATTGATTTGGTATTATTTTTTGATTTTTTTATTGTCATTTTAATCCACCAGTAAATTGACGATCAAATGCACCATTAATTCTTTTTGGGATGGATTGCTTTCTGCAATGAGCAGTGCTAATGCGACAAGACCGTTATCATTTAATTTAATACAAATGCTTTGTCTTCTTGCATACAATAAAAAAATAAAACACCCGATGCGTTTATTGCCATCATTAAATGGATGATCTTTAATAATGAAGTAGAGCAGGTTAGCCGCGCGTTCTTCAGCTGTTTTATATAAGGGCTCACCACCGAATGTCTGTTCAATATTTCCTAAAATACCCTGCAAACCATGATCTCGTTCATTACCAAACAAAGCAGTCGCTTCTTTTTTTTCCCCAAGATCATTTTTGAGTGCCGCGATTGATTTCACTGCATCATGATAATCTAAGGATGACAATGGTGGTTTTCCCATTTCAGGTAGTGTTAAATTGTCTTCATCGTATGCAAGCAATAAGTGCCATGTTTTTGCGTAACTCATAATAACTTGAATTGTTTCAGCGCCGATGTCATTGACCAATTCATTTGAAATGAGGGTTTTTTGCAAAAGTTCAACGGTTTGTTTCAGCTCTTTAATGCCGCGTTCTGCGAGGCGTTTTTCATATGTAGTGTAGCCTTGAACGAGATGTTTTTTTAATATACCTGTTGCCCATATTCTAAATTGCGTTGCTTCATTTGAATTAACGCGATACCCAACAGAAATGATCGCATCTAAATTGTAGAATTTGGTTTTATATTTTTTACCGTCCGTTGCAGTATGTTCCAAAATGGAACATACTGACGACTCATTAAGTTCCTCTGAAATAAATATATTTTTCAGGTGCTTAGTGATGGCTTGGCGTTTTATATTGAACAAATCTGCCAGTTGCTGTTGTGACAACCACAGTGTTTCCTGAATGAGCTTAATGTTGATTTCAACATGCCCATCTTTGGCTTTATAAATGATGACTTTTGACATGAATCTGAACTCCTGAATCCTTACAAGAGCCCCTACTCTAGCATAATTTATTTTTACTTAGAATATAAATACTAAGAAATTTTAGATAGATTGCCAGCTCTGTTGCAAATTTTACAGTGAGCAAAAAGCACAATAACTGAGAAACAAAAAGCAACCTGTTAGAGATTACGATCCATTACATTTTCTCCAATTTATTTTAACTTAATACAGGAGCGAGATTATGAGCAAAGAGGGGATAATTTTTCTACTGGAAAAACATAAAACGCCAGCAATTCTTTATAGGGGCTGAATGTTACAATCTGTCTCTATATTTCAACAATGGCAACCAAGCTACAAGCTTCAATTGATCCCTTTCTTGTAGTATTGAGAAAATCAAAAAAATTCACAGTGCAACCCAGGTATTTAATCAGGTACTCTATAGGTGACTGATATGTGCTGTTTGTGAGGAAAGAAAATTTACTGTCTCGAAATTATTTAAACCAGACAAACAACTTCAGATTATTGAGGTGCTACAAAAATAAAAAGGAAGAATATGAAAAAATTTAAAGTCGCGATAATTGTTGGTAGCCTACGTAAAGATTCTCATAATTTGAAATTAGCCAAATCAATTTCAAAATTAGGTGCAGATAAATTGGATGCGCATATTTCTGTAATCGCTGATTTGCCGCTTTATAATCAGGATTTAGACAATCAATTTCCAATACAGGCAGTACGATTAAAAAAAGAAATTGAAAATGCAGATGCTGTTTTATTTGTTACGCCAGAATATAATCGCAGCGTGCCAGGTGTTTTGAAAAATGCCATTGATTGGGCAAGTAGACCTTATGGCAAAAATTCATTTGTAAAAAAACCAGCTGCATTATGTGGCGTGTCAGTTGGCGCTATTGGCACTGCCTGCGCGCAAAATTCCTTAAAACACATACTTTCGTATTTGGATATTGCATTGATGGGGCAACCCGAAGTGTATTTGCAATTCAAAGACAATCTAATTGATTTTGATGGCAACATCACTGATCCCGGGACCGAAAAATTTCTACAAGGATTTGTTAATCAATTTGTAAGCTGGATTGAAGCATATTGTGAAAAATAAAGAATCGCGTATCAGTAATATCCGGTTCAATTTTAATCGAGAAGACGATCATTTTAATGGTTATTCTCTGGTATTTAGGGGTATGCATTAAGCTGATGTGGAATATCATTTTTTTCTGACAAACTTTTGAAATATTCGGATGTCTGCAATCAGTGCGTTATTTTTCATGTCGTTAATATGTGCCTTATTCATTATTAATTAACCTGATTTTGATCAATGACTTGTAAAGAAGGTGTTCACCAACAGTGCGCAATATAAAACACCCAAACAAACCAGACAAAATTGATCCCATTAGTACACCAATACGAACGAATTCAGCATATTCAGTGCTAGAGCCAAAATGCTAACCTGCCGATAAATAGACTCATTGTAAAGCTAACACCTGCTATTAAACTAATTCCAAATAATCCGATTTTGGTTATTTCTTTTGCTAGAGAAGCTATTTTGAGTTTAACCGCTAAAAATGTTGACGTATAAATACCAATCATTTTTCCAAAAAATAAACCAGCTACAATACCCATTGGAATTGGCAAAAGTAAATGCGTAAATGTATTGTCTGAAAATGATATCCCCCGCATTGGCAAATGCAAATAACGGTAAAATAGCAAAAGCAACCCATGGATGTAACGCTTGCTTCAAAATCTGTAATGGCGATTTTAATTTTGGCCCTGCATTTTTTGCTGGAATAAATAACGCCAGAAATAGTAGATGGTAGATGTATAAAAAGTAGCAATAATAATAAAAAAATAGCTAATGAAAAAGCGATATCCGTTGCTGTTGGAATTGCCCATCCTCGTAATGCAACTGAATTATGTCTATTAAAAGTAAAATAAATAATTGCTGGCACTACTATGCCGCCAATTGCTGAAATGGTGGGCAATGTTGCTTTTGAAATTGAATTAAGCTCACCTTCTAATAATTCCCGCTTAATTTCTAGCCCAGCTAATAGGAAAAATATGAACATACGGCCATCATTAATAAATAAAATAACAGGTTTTGATGTTTGAAATGCTGTGTAATACGTATTGAGAGGCGTGTTGCTTGCAATCATTGCGATTGCGGCTGCAAAAAATAAAATAATGCCTGAACTGGATTCGAGTTTTATGAATTTCAAAATAAATCGAAATGGCGTTTATTCTCCACAAATACAGTTAAGTAATATGGAGTATCTTTTATACGTCGGCTATTCCAACCCATTTCCGTATGCGTTTTTCAGATTCAATCATGAGTAAAAATAAAATCCCAATACTGATAACGATCGCGCCATCAGAAAAGCTCATTGGGCGCGTACCAAATATGTCGTTAAAGAAGGGCACATAAGTTATTGCAAATTGAGCAAGTGCGCATGCTACAACGCCAATTAACACAGGCGGTGTACCAATAACGCCGGTTAGTGTAAGAGAAGTTCCGTGAACATAGCGAACACTGAAAAGATAAAAAATCTCTAGCACAACAAAGAGATTCACAACCAGTGTATGCGCTGTTGCAATGGATAAATTTTGTTTTAAAGCATAATAAAAAATACCAAAGGCGCTGGCTGTAAAAAGCATTGACACAAAGATAATGCGCCACAGCATAAAAGCAGAAATAATGGGTTGTTTTGCGCCGCGCGGGGGACGCTGCATGGTGTGTGGCTCAGTTGGTTCAAATGCAAGCACTAACCCCAAGCAAACTGAGGTGATCATGTTAACCCATAATATTTGAACAGGGGTAATGGGCAATGGTAGTGCAAATATAACAGCAATAATAATTACTAATACCTCACCTGCATTAGTTGGCAAAGTCCATGCAATGACTTTGCGTAAATTATCATAAACAGTGCGTCCTTCTTTAACCGCAGCAGCAATAGAAGCAAAATTATCATCTGCCAATACAATTTCCGCTGCTTCTCGCGCAACAGCTGTTCCCTTTTTCCCCATGGCGATGCCGACATCTGCTTGCTTTAATGCAGGTGCATCATTGACGCCATCGCCAGTCATGCCAATCACTTCGCCATCGGCCTGTAATGCGCGAACTAAACGTAATTTATGTTCAGGGTTAGCTCTGGCAAAAACGGATATTTCTTCAACGGTTGTCAGCAATGTTTGCTCATCCATTGCTTGCAATGCTTGTCCTGTTAATACCTTCGGATCATCTGCAATTTTCAGTTTCCGCGCAATAGACAATGCCGTTGCAGCATGGTCTCCTGTGATCATAATGATACGAATTCCACCTGTTCTACAAGCACGAATAGCTGTAATTGCTTCTTCACGCGGCGGGTCTATTAATCCAACAAGGCCGAGCAATATCAATCCACTTTTTGCATCATCAAACACAAGTGATGAAACATCTGCATTGAATGGTTTTACAGCTAATGCCAAAACGCGTTCACCCTGTGAAGCTAACTGATCAGTATAGGTGTGCCAATAGGCTGAATTAATTGGATGATCACCTGTGTTGTGACGCTCAAAATTACACATAGCAATGACCTTTTCCGGCGCACCTTTGACGATCATAAATTTCGTGCCTTTTTCATGATCATGGTGTAATGTCGCCATAAAACGATGCTCAGCATCAAAAGGAATTTCATCCAGGCGAGGCAATTGTTTGCGCGCGAAATCCTGTTCAAATCCTGCTTTCATAGCGAGTGATACCAATGCACCTTCCATCGGATCACCTTCAACGTGCCACCCTTTTTTGCTGTTAGTTAATGCAGCATCATTACAAAGGAGTGCGCCGCGACAAAGCGCCAGAATATTTTTTTGATCATTAATATTAATTTCTTTTTCATCTCGTTTAAAAACACCAACGGGTTCATAACCAGAACCAGTCACTTCAAATACACCGCCATCAGCTATCACGATTTTTTGAACAGCCATTTCATTGCGCGTAAGTGTTCCGGTTTTATCTGAGCAAATGACAGAAACCGCACCTAAGGTTTCTACAGCAGGCAATCGACGAATAATGGCGTGTCGAAGCGCCATTCGATGCACGCCGATCGCCATGGTAATTGTCATCACAGCCGGCAACCCTTCTGGAACAGCCGCTACGGCAAAGCCAACCATAATCATGAATGCATTGGCCAGTTCATAACCGCGCCAATAATAAGCAACTAAAAATAATAGCGCTGCGACTATTAAAATAACGGTGGTTAATTGTTTTGCTAGTTTATCTATCTTGCGCAATAACGGTGTTTTTAATGTTTCAACTGTGCTCAGCATCGCACTGATGCGTCCTAGTTCAGTATCTGATCCGGTTCGCACAGCAATTCCTATGCCTTGACCCGCCACAACAAAGGTACCAGAGAATGCCATATTGCTTTGCTCAGCCAATGGAGTTTCTTTTTCTATTAACGCTGGTGATTTTTCAACAGGAACAGATTCCCCAGTAAGCGCTGCTTCTTCAATACGCAAAGCGTGCGCCTGCAATAATCGGATATCAGCTGGAACGCGATCACCTGGTTCAAGCAACACAATATCACCCGGCACGATTTCTTCTGCATTGAGCATAATACGTTTATTGTTACGTAATAAAGATGTACGCGGGGCGACCATCGTTTGAATAGCTTCCAGAGCTTTTTCTGCTTTGCCTTCCTGAATATAGCCAACGATGGTATTTATAGTAATAACCAATACGATCACCGACGCATCAATCATGTGCCCCAATGAAGCTGCAATAACTGATGAAACCAAAAGGATATAAATAAGAGCGTTATTAATATGCGAGAAAAAACGCATGTACCAGCGTCGTTTTTCAACTCTCGGCAAACGATTATAGCCATATTTAATTAATTGTTTTTGTACTTCTTGATCACCTAAACCAGCATGAGTTGTTTGGAAAAATTGATATAGGAAGTCATTAGCAAGCGAGTGCCACGCATAATCTTTTTTTAATTTTTTTTCATCATTCATTAAAAAACCGCCACAATATTCATTACGGTTATCTGACCACTAATAACGAACAAGGCGCATAACGTAGTATTTTTTCTGCAGTGCTCCCGATTAAAACATGATGCAGTAAACTGTGGCCTTTGGCGCCAACTACAATGAGGTCATGATTAAAATCTTCTGCTCGATCAAGCACAACATTAGCTGGAACACCAGGAATGAAATACTTATCCATTGTGACACCTGAAAAATCAAATCGTTTTAAAAATTCATCTAATTTTTTAATTTCTTCTTGATTGGATTTTTCTTCGCATTTTTTTATTTCATGATCACTCATACCTAATGGATTACATTCACAACTGGGAAATGCAGAAACAATACAAAGTGATGCGGAAAATCGATGTGCTAAATCCATTGCAAATTGTAGTGCCTTTGCAGATGCATCAGAACCATCAATGCCGCACAGTATTTTAGAAACCATATTATTTTTGCAGATAAAGACAGATTGTTTTGTATAGCGCGCCACGTTTTCAATAGTTGAGCCTGTTTTATATCGACCATTATCTTGTGCTGCCCTAGAACCTAATAGAATTAAGTTTATTTTTTTGCCTTGTGAGTGTTGCAAAATAACATCAGCTGGATTGCCATATTCAATGATTGGTTTTTTAGTCTGGAGTTTTTCAGGCAATTCAGATTGCCATATAATCAACCTTTGAGAAGTTTCTTTTTTATACTCACCAGAAGTAAACCAATCTTTCCAAAATGATTGAACCACATGGATAAGTGTTAGTTCTGTTTTATATACACTGCTGATTTTTTTTATAAATTGAAGAGCAGTTTTTGAATTTGGAGAAAAATCGGTTGCAAATAAAATTTTTAATTCTTCCATTTTTCACATCCTGTGTTAAATTTCAATTTAATCAAAAAATAATTTTCATCAAAAAAATTTCTTACACTGTCGCAGTTTCAGGTTGTTTTCTATTAAATTTTTTATATGCTACCATAAAATGTTATTGATTTTATCTTGACTCAAACGGCTTCAGTGATCACTTGTTAACTAACAATTTTTTTCACAAATTGAGACTTCAAGCCCATTTGACCAATGCCATCTATCTTGCAATCAATGTCATGATCACCATCAGCCAATCTGATATTTTTCACTTTCGTGCCGACCTTAACGACAGATGATGATCCTTTAACTTTTAAATCTTTAATCACTGTTACGCTGTCGCCATCTTTTAGCACATTTCCGTTAGCATCTTTTACAATGCGTTCATCTGAGTCAGATGAAGCTTCGCGCGGCGTCCATTCATGCGCGCATTGTGAGCATATCATTAGGCCGCGATCTTCATATGTGTATTCAGAGTTACATTTAGAACAGACTATTTGTTGTGTCATTTATCATCACCCTCAGTTATTTCTTTAAAAAAATTAACGTCTATGAAATTTTGTCAGATACCTATCTAGTGCATTGGCAAATTCTCTAATATCTTTTTGATCCAATGGTTTTGGACCCCCGGTAATAACACCTGAAGAACGTAAATCATGTAAAAAATCTCGCGTGGATAATCGTTCTTTGATATTTTCCTTTGTGTAAAATTCACCACGAGGATTTAACGCAACTGCATGCTTGTCAATTACTCTATCAGCTAACGGAATATCTGCTGTTACTACTATATCATCAGCTTCTACATGTTCTACAATATAATTATCTGCGATATCAGCACCGCTCATCACACGAACTACTTTTATTAATGAATTTTGTGGTGCGAAAATAGATTGATTGGCAACCAAAATTAACTGATGATTGGTGCGAATTGCTGCTTTAAACAAAATTTGTTTTTCAGCTTGTGGGCAAGCATCTGCGTCAATATATATTTTCATTTTTTAGCACTGATTTTTAATTTTTTTTAATACCCACACACTGAAATACCAGCAATAAAAACGTCATTAACAAAAGAATAAGTGTTTTGCTTTGCACGCGTTTCAGCCAATTGCATAATTTTTGTATCATAACCTTGCCCGCTAAATTTTTCATCAATCCGTAGCTGATGTTGGGTTTGGCTCTAAACTGATTGTATGGGTTATGGCATTTTACCTTCAAATGGACACAATAAAGAGCATAAATTGGTCCGTTATTTGGGAGTTTGAGTACTCTTTTTGCATAGTAACACGATGCAGTTATATTCGTCAGATACGGTAAAAGTACCTTATTGCATTGTATTAGATTGCTTTATACAATTCTGTTGTAAAATTTTTCATTAAACCGGTCTGTTACAATGAATTACAAGGGAAAGGAGTATCCTTGTTATGAAATATTCAACAAAGAGAAGGCGATTCGATAGGGTATAAGAATCATATGATTACTATTCGAAAACCAACATTACAAGATGAATCTGCTTTTTTTGGCGAGCTGGGTATCATTATTTATATTGTTCTGTGGATTTTGATGCTAGAAGCAATGTCTTCACAAAATAAATAATGAGCTTAACAATGAAAACAAATAATGCTGAAAATATTTTAGAAGAACTTGAAAAACGTGAACCCATTTTTCATCGTCCTGAGTTTGGTACAACTCGTGCTGATTTTAAAAAGATGACAGTAGATGATTATTGGGAAATTGGCGCATCGGGAAATCGATATGAACGAGAAGAATGTATTGAGATAATGGTGACGCGCTATCAAGATCCTGATTACATAAAAAATGATTTTTGGAAAACGCAGGATTTTGAATGTCGTCAATTGTCTGAAGACACTTATTTACTCACATACATTCTTATTCAAGGAAAAGAGAAACGTATTACCAGACGATCAACCATATGGAAAAATAATCATGGACGATGGATGATTTTGTATCATCAGGGGACTGTTGTCAGTGAAAAATAATACACAACTCATGAGGCGAAACGACGGCATAGATTTTCTTCGCGGGATTTGTATTCTCACCGTCATATTATTACATTGTGCAATTCATATCCCATTTAATCATTCCATAATGCCGCAATGGTTATTCAATATTATCTTTAAAAGTGGTTACTATGGCGTTATTATTTTTTTCGTTATTTCTGGATTTTTAATTACATTACATTGTTTACAGCGATGGGGTGCTTTGAGCAATATTCATGTAAGAAAATTTTATCTCATGCGATTTGCACGAATTATACCTTTTTTATTGGTTTTGTTGGCTATTTTTTCTGTATTGGATATATTGCATGTCAATTTTTTTACAATAAAAAATACAACATTATTACGCGCCTTGTTTACAGCACTCACTTTTCATATTAATTATTTTGAAGCAAAGGTAATTCATGGATATTTGCCAGGTGGTTGGGATGTTTTGTGGACATTATCCATTGAGGAAGTGTTTTATTTATTTTTTCCAGTCACATGTTTACTTTTTGGAAAACCAAGATATTTCATTCCTCTGATGATTCTATTTATGATCATATCTCCATTTTCTAGAACATTTTCTCACCCGGAAATGTGGAAAGATTATTCGTATTTTTCTGGAGTGGGTGATATTGCAATAGGATGTCTTGCTGCGTTATTTTCATACCATGTAAAAATAAATAAGAAATTATTTTCACTTTTCCTAATAGTTGGTCTTTTTCTTTTTTCATTGATATTTATTTTTAGACATATTGCCTATGTGTTGGGTCTCACAACAATGAACATCAATGTCACCCTATTAACGATTAGCACCGCTTGTTTATTAATTGCGATGCAGGAATGGTATTCGAATCGTCAGCATCAAGGATATTTTTTGTTAAAACCAATTCGTTTTTTTGGTAAAAACAGTTATGAGATTTACTTGACGCATGTGATTATTATTTTGCTTGTTTCAAATATCACTTTACATTCGACAGAACAGATTTTTATAGCATATGCGGCGATTCTTATTTTCTGTGCAATAGTGGGGCAGGGTGCTTCATATTATTTTTCAGAACCAACAAATCACTGGATAAGGTCAAAATTTTAATCATGCAGCAGTGATGGTGTTTGGCATTGTTTTAGGTTCAACGTTATGATGGGTTATTTTAAGCAGCAGTGTGGCTTTTTTCTGCATAAACGCATCAATACATCTCCACTCAAAATGATTAATCGGTTGTCTGGTACAATTATCTTGTTATTTGGTATTGTTGCATTAACCATTTTTTTATAGCCTTAGGTTTACCTCATGAAAAAAAGCCATGCCATAGGGATGATTTTAATTGCTGTTATTTTGATGGATTTATTGACGGGCATGGAGTTCGATCTGTTTGTCCCTAGCTTTCCGCAGCTCCAAAGTCATTTTAGTTTAACGCCGTTTTGGGTTGAAGCATTATTGTCAGTAAATTTTATTGGATATTCCTTGAGTTTATTTTTTGTTGGAGGACTTGCTGATCGCTATGGTCGCAAACCTATTATTTTGATTGGTCTCATTACTTTTGTTATTGGTAGCGTGCTTTGTTTATGTGAAACAGTTTATAGCTTCCTGCTTATGGGGCGATTTCTTCAAGGCATGGGAATCGCTGCGCCCGCAATTTTAAGCTTTTTAATTATCGCTGACGCTTATCCGATTAAACAGCAACAGTTTTTATTTGCCATGCTAAATGGTTCGCTGAATACAGCTGCGGCTGCAGCGCCTGTTATTGGAAGTTATATTGCTTTATATTTTCATTGGCAGGGCAATTTTATGGCTCTTCTAATGCTAGGATTAATAACATTAGTGATGACATTATTTTTTATTCCATCTTATCAATTGCCAAAACATCAAGAGATAATTTTACCGCATGGGTATATCCAATTATTTCGATCAAAACCATTAATACTATTGATTACAACGCTACTATTTATTTTTGTGCCTTATTGGATTTTTGTTGGTATGTCACCACTATTATACATAAAGGATTTAGGCGTGAGTTTGCATTATTTTGGACTTTATCAAGGTGTATTAGCATTGGTGTTTGCTATAGGAAGCGTGCTTTATGGTTTCATGATTAAAAATAAAGAATACAGTCAAAGAAAAATGTTGGTTGCGACAAATTTAATTTTAATCACCAGTTTGATCATGATTTTGATTTTATGTTTTTTCAATACAAAAGCCCCGCTGTTAATTACAATAGCAATTACATTATTTGTAATCGGTCAAATTATTCCAAGTACATTGCTTTATCCGATTTGCGTGAATTTTATTCCTGAAGCTAAGGGGAAGATATCAGCAATGCTTCAAGGCGGTCGTCTTATTGTGAGTGCAACTGCACTTCAAATAGCCGGATTTTTTTATTTTGGGTCGTTTCGAAATATTGGGATTATTATCGCGAGCTTTATTTTTATTGCAGTAATTATGCTGTTTTTTACGATTAAAAATCGCAAGCTAACATCTCATATTTCAGCAGCGTAAAATGAGAGCAGGGCGTCCTGTATAAATAAAATTGATAACGCAAATTATCAGCCCAACTGCTTCTGTGTGATAATGCCAACTGATCCAACCGTCGCGTCATTCGTTCTGATTTCAATAAAAAGGGAAACTAAAGTTCCTAATGCTAATCGCTTCTTTGGTTTTATCTTTAAATTAAGCCTTTTTTTTCAATTGTAGTGGCGTGACATGCGAGGACTTATCGAACAGCGGTGGCAGCAGGGGTAAGGCTACTAGAGCGCTTAGCATTAAGATGCGCTTCTCTAGTTTTAAAAAGTCCACTTAATTTTTTGATGAGCGCTGCGGGAACGGGGATATATTTGTCTGCTGGTGGAGTTGGTGCTTGTTGATTATGACGAGCCCGTTGATATAACAACCACATACCTAAACCGGCTGAACTCATAGAGAGAATGAGTGCCGCATAAAACACAAAAACCACAGCCGCGGATATATTGGGGGTGCAGTATTCTCCGATGGCATGAATAGCCCAGTCTCCTGGGTCTGATGCTGAACGAGAAGAGATCGATGATGATAATAGTGAGCTACATTCTTTCTCATATCTGAGGCAATGTTTGATGATTAATTCTGCAACTGACCATGGTCCATATGTGTTTCCATCTATGCAGCCATATACAGGTTGTGCTGGCCAAGTTGCGTATTGCGGCATCTGACGCAGTGCAGGGCAAGAAATTTCATATTTACGGTTGATGCTACCATCAGCGGCAAGTGACCCCTCTTCTCCATCACTGTTTGGTGAGATGCAGTCATCCATGTTAAGCATAGTCAGCATTAATGAGCCGCCATTTACAAATGCTATGTATAATGCAACTACGGAAGAGCTTAATAGCATAACCATCGAAACTAATATTTTTATTTTATAGGCGCGCATTTTTAGTTGATGATTTTTAAGTGCATTGTCGTATGTTTGGCCGCAGTTTGCGGGTGCTGTGTGGTTGGGGTTGGTAAATACACGACAGAATGCCTCAAAAGTTTTGTTTCTTCTGGTAAGCATTTCCTTATCAAAGGTGTCGTTATTGGAAAAAAACAGGACTTCAGCGAGCACGCTATTTAATAATAATTTTTTATTATCTCCCGATAAAGATGATAGCCTTACAATAGTTTGTGGTGATGCTACATATAAATCTAAACATGCTGGCATGCTTTTTACGCTGGCAGCTCCGGCTTTATCAAACAAGATAGCCATCATTCTTACCTTGCTTTCGGGTGACGAGTAGAATGCTTCCAAAAATTGGTTGTTGGTTAGACGAAAAGCAGATATTTCTTTTGTATCTAGAAACTCGCATATCACTGTGATCACATCATGATTTAAAAATGATTGGCAAGTTGGTCTATCATTTATCTGTATGATGGTGTGATTGCTGCCCTCAGGTAACAGGCGTTGCTGAGTTTGGTCACTATTATTTTCCAAAGAATGCGACCCCATTTTTTCAAGAAGCGTTTTAATTTTTTCTTTTAATAATGCGCGCATACTATCGTACCTTTGAATGTTGATAAAGTTGATCAGATTTTGCTCAATCCATTCTGTTTTTGCAAGATAAAAAAAGTTAAGGCTGAATTAAAGACAGCCTTTTTTGAAAAAAAGCATGAGAAAAGAACATGAAGGGTGCAGCGCCGACTTCATTATATTGAGGCCATGCTTTGATTGAAATTCTTTAATATTTCGCAGACCGCCTGCTTTTGCAATCGCTTCTATTTCAGCATAAATATAAGGCACGCCTTCAGGTACATTGATTGACACTAAGTCAACGGATGTTGAAATTACGCCAAGCAAAAATAATTTCACAACAGATATTAAATCAACTTTTTGTGACGGATCATTATCCACTAATTTTTTTAATTGGAATAAACTGTCCGCCATTATCCTGTTTAATTCTTCCTGTGTATTAGGTGATTTTGATTTTGTCATACCTGTCCCACTGCCTTGAGTTGTTTTTGATTTTTAAATTTTTGCGATTGTTTTTCTGTGTGATTTAATCGTTCTTGTAGCACAGCAATAGTTGTCACTGCTTCGTGATATTTTTCTTGAGCTTGACTATGTTGATCAGATAGCTCTGCGATATGCGTATTCTTTTGATCTAAAGTTGTTTTCTGCGAAGTATGCTTTTGTTCCAAATCAGACAACTGTGATTGCAATGCTTCAATTTTTTTATTTTGATTTGCATTGATAGTTTCATAACGTTTTCGCTGCTCAATAGTTTCGGTACGCGCTTGATCAATTGGTTGAGACAAATTTCAATCTGAAAAACCCCCTTTTCGAATGTTTTCACATCTAAAATCGCACATTATCCCTAATGCCAAATTTCTAATTTTTTACCCCCTAATTTCAGGCTCACTTAAGAATAACATACTATACTGTATGCATTCCGTCCCGCTGGGGGATATAACGAGGATCATTTCATGCGCCTATCAGACTTAGATACTTTAATTAATAATGCCAACCAAGCTTTTAGCACATATACATCAGCGGCCGATAAATCTAAAACTAACGTCAAAAAAGCGCTTGAAACGGCTATTCATGGTGCCCTGCAAGTTTTGCGGCAAGTATTTAATGAAGATGGCTCTTTTAAGGATTCTATAGCAGAGGGCCGTCGCCCTATATTTTTTACAAGAATACAAGATTTTTTCAATCCATTGGTACCCCAGTTAACGGATATTTATAAAACTCACTACGTTAAACACTTAACAGAAACAGCAATCACACACCTCACAGCATTATGTGAAATAATTACAAATAGCAAAATTTTCAATTTTTCTGCCCCATTCCCATTATTAGAAATCATTGATCCAGAAGTCACAAAAGTTAGAAAGCAGACCATTGGTGTGGCGGAGATCGAACAATTTTTTGAGAGTATGTTGAGCGGTAAAGGTATTGGAGAATACCGTAGAGATCGATATACGGCACCGCGAGCCAGATATGGAGAACCTGAACAAACAACCGAAGAAAAACAAGCAGTAATGATTGCATTGGGTTGTGATATAGAAATCTTACGGGCTATGCTCGATAACCATGGCATTACAAAAGAACAGGTTTCTGATTTGATTAGCGGAAATTGGGAAAACTTAATTAATTATGCCCCCCTGAGATCATTTCTACAGTTTTCACACATCCTAAAGCAATAGAAGCACAAAAAATAAAAAGCCAAGAAAATGATTTTAAGTGGTCATTTCTTCATGCAAGTCTAGTGCTATTAACACTCATTCGTCGCGTTCACCCGGTTCGTGATGGTAACCAATGGCACACTGTTCCCATGTCAGCCGATCGTGCTGGACTTGCGATGGAAGCAATTTCAGGAAATCGCTATTTTGAATTGACAAGGGGTGCCAATGAGTTAAGACGTGCTATCTCAACACTAGATTCCGAAATTAGAGATTTGTCACCTCCGTATAGAATTACATTATCAGATCAGGAACCAGCTGACGCCGTTCTAGAGGATTTTAAATTCTATGTTTTTTCAAAAGAAGGGAAATTACATTATAAAACGAAGGAATATGATCATAGTATTTCAACCGGTGAATTACATGATAAACCTGCTTTCCCAAATATTGTGTTATTGCCAAAAATGACCGCTTACGGCATGGGTGATCCAAAACCAAATGCAGCATTACTGACACAAACGGACACTCTATATTTCTACGCTCTTGAAAAACGTTATGACGATAAATCGGTTGGCAAACAGATTATGGTTGCTTGGAAGGTAAGCCCCCACAAATCCCACCTACCCGAACACTTCAACCCCTGTTAACCTCGCTTTGTTTCTAACAAAGCGCAGGAGCAAATGATGATAGACAGC
>Ga0210006_1000052_pt1 | contig 94370 bp, 82 predicted proteins | sample CryGey02umfilter_2_FD_185452 | JGI IMG/M metagenome (GOLD analysis project Ga0210006, IMG submission 185452) | Groundwater microbial communities from aquifer in Utah, USA - Crystal Geyser 4/10/14 0.2 um filter (SPAdes) (version 3) | ecosystem: Environmental > Aquatic > Deep subsurface >... | reverse complement strand
CAGGATGTAGGATTTAATAATATTATACCTGATTTCCCGTTGATTAACAAAAGTTTCAATTTGTCATATTCCGGAAATGATTTATAATTAGAATAAAGAAATTATTTTTCCTGTCCCGCCGTCCCGCCGAAAAGTTTTGGGGGCGAAGTCCAAGCAGGCGGGCAAAAAGGAAGGGGGTTGGGGGGAAGGAATTTTTGTCCGCCTGCTTCCGTTCCCGTTCCGTTTGAGAAAAGGAAAAGCGGAAGGGGGGTTTTGCTCAAAAAAAGTTCGACCATCAATCAAAAAACACCGCCAGCAAAATAAGTCTGACCCGAAGGGTTAGGCAGATTTTGATGAGTAGACGGGATCGAACCGGGTTCGGGTTCCGAAGCGAAGCCAATTCAGCGTAATTGGCGTAGCGAAGAAGGATCTTCAAGCAAAATATTAATTTTGCGTAGGAGATTAAGCTAATCCCTATCGAGGATAACGAGAGTCGGGCTGGAATTTATTACAGCATGACCGAGTGACGCAGGAACCTTAGCGAGAAAAACTAGCATCATCCCCTCTACGCACTAATCCATAAATCCTAAGTCCTACATCCTCGTAATCACTCAAGCCAAAAAGCCACCTTCGGTGGCGGCTTGGACTTTTGGCGACAATGTGATGGAGTATAACTACTCAGCCACAACTGTCTCATCTACAGCAGGCTCCGTAACTTCGTCGCCTTCAGCAGCTGTCTCTTCTTCTTCGACAACCTCTTCTTCGACAACCTCATCTTCTACAATTTCGTCTTCCACGACCTCTTCAGTACCAGTGCATCCGAACAGCGCTAGTAACCCAAGGATGGAAAGTCCAGCCATTAGTTTTTTCATAACTATGGGGAGTTAAAGGGTAATTCGGGAGAATTTTATACGAATCACGACAACATGTAAACAGTTTTGGCAATCTGTTTTAATCAAGAAGCTTTACTGGTAAAATACACCCGTTAAACAATTCGCCAACCTGTAATGACATTGATCGCACAAAACAAGAAGGCACACCACGATTACGAGATATTGGAGAAATTCGAAACCGGAATAGTCCTGCGCGGCTACGAAATGAAAGCTTTGAGGCAAAACTTGGTCAATCTCAAAGGCAGCTACGTTAGCTTGAAAGAAGGGGAGGTCTGGACTCAAAACGTACATATCGGAGCATACAAACATGCCGCCATTACGGACTACGATCCTATCCGAAAGCGCAAGCTTCTTTTGACAAAGCGCGAGATCGCAAAATTAACCTCGCTTGTAGATCAAAAAGGTATTACAATCGTTCCCCTCGATATCCATTTGAAAAATAATTTCGCCAAAATGACCATAGGGGTTTGCCGAGGGAAGAAATTACATGATAAGCGCTCAAGCCTAAAACAAAAAGCCGCGAAAAAAGAGATCGATCAAGCGCTAAAGAATTTTAATCATTAATTCCTACCGACTATTTCCTACTAACTACAATGAAAACACTCTACAAAGAACTAATCGACGGAATACGCAAAGAAGTTAAAGCGAGAGGATTCGAAAAGGTTGTCGTGGGACTATCGGGGGGACTAGATTCCGCAACGACGATAAAACTGGCGGTGGACGCACTGGGACCGGAGAACGTAACGGCTATTATAATGCCGGAAATAGGCCTCACTTCTCAGGAAAACATGGAACATGCGAAGCTTTTGGCGGAACACTTGAACACTAGAGTTTATTCTCAGCCGATCAACTCATTCTTGGTAAGTTTTAACTTTGTTCCATGGGGACAAATCAAACTTAGCCAGATGAATCTGCGCGCAAGAATAAGGATGTTGCTTCTTTATCACTACGCCAACACCGTGAATGCACTGGTGCTTGGAACATCGAACAGGAGCGAACTACTACTTGGATATGGCACAAAATACGGCGACCTTGCGGCAGATATTGAAGTAATCGGAAGCCTATACAAGACAGACGTTCGCGAACTTGCAAAATTCATGGGACTACCGGATGAATTTATACAAAAAGCGCCAAGCGCAGAGCTATCAAATGGACAAACTGACGAAGAAGAACTCGGAGCCCCTTATAGCAAGCTGGATATGGTGTTAAGACTTTATGACGAAGGCCGCAGCGAGGAAGACATCACCTCTCGAGGCATAGAGACGGCACTAACACGGACCACAATTAGACGGATTGAGGACAATCAACATAAGAGCGAAATGCCACCGGTTTTGCCAACTAGCTTGATCAAAAGTAGCGAAATTGATATACCAACTATTACAGAAGAAGACACAGACACAAAAATTCCGACAAAAATTTTGCCAGGCCAACAAACCTTATTTAGGAACCTCTAAAAACATGCTTTCAACAGCTCTATTCATAGGCCGCTTTCAACCATTCCACTTGGGACATTTGGATGCTTTCAAGCAAGCCTTGTCCGAAAACGACAGAGTAATAATCGGTATTGGCAGCTCCGAACAGAACTACGTAGAAGAGAACCCTTTCACAGCCGGCGAAAGGTTCGAAATGATCGAAAAGACGATGGATGCGGAAGGGGTAGATCACGCCAAATATATGATAATACCTATTCGCAATATAGATAATTTTTCTCTATGGGCCTCTCATGTAAAGCTTCTATGCCCAACATTCCAAAGGTTATACACCGGCTCCCATATGGTAAAAGAGCTTTTTGCAAAACACGCGTCTGATATCGAAGTTATGGACGTTGACATAAAACTGGATGCAAACGCAACGACTATCCGAGAAAAAATACTAAGCGAAGATCCATCCTGGGAAGAACTCGTTCCGCCGACGGTCGCGGAATATTTAAAAGAAAAACATGCGGCAAGCAGGTTGAAAGACATCAGACTTCCCAGAAAATAGCTACATCCGCAAATTCCTAAGTCCTAAATCCTAAGTCCTAAAAAATGCTCAACCCACTTATCTTCCGCGCATACGATATACGAGGCATAGCACACAAGCCGGAAAGCGGCATGCCCGTAGACTTAACTCCAGAAGCGGCGGAATTGATAGGGCAAGGCTTTGGAACCTACATAATAAGAACCTATGGCAAAAAAGAGCCGGAAATAATCGTAGGCATGGACGTACGACTTTCCAGTCCTGAGCTTCAGAAGGGCTTCATAAAAGGACTCACCGAAACTGGCTGCAACGTTACAGACATGGGTGAAAGCACCTCCCCTCTAGTATATTACGCTGTTCACAAATACGACTTTGACGGAGGATGTAATATCACAGCGAGTCACAATCCAAAAGAGTACAACGGATTCAAGCTTCTCGGCCCAAAGGCACATTCAATATGCGGCGACGAGCTTCAGGAAGTGTTAAAACTTATACAAAACGGTGATTTCGAAGAGGGTCTGGGTCAAACAAGAACAAAAGACGATATATTTAACGATTACTTGCAAGAAGTTTCTGCAAAAATACAATTGCGCAGGAAGCTTAAGGTGGTTGTGGATGCGGGCAACGGGATAGCTGGACTTTTTGCACCAGAACTATTGGAAAAACTCGGCTGCGAAGTAATAAAAATGTACTGCGAACCGGATGGCAACTTCCCAAATCACGAAGCCAATCCGGAAGATGCAGAGAATCTGGCAGAGCTTGCGGCAAGAGTAGTAAGTGAAAAAGCAGACCTGGGAATAGGCTTTGACGGAGACGGAGACCGCATCGGAATCATAGACGAGCTCGGACAGCACTATCATTCGGACAAAACTTTAATACCGATCGCAAGGGACCTTCTTAAGTACACTCCGGGCGCGAACATAGTATTCGACATAAAAAGCTCGAAAGTTCTAGAGAACGACATCGCAAAAAACGGCGGCAATCCTGTGCGCTCGAAGACGGGACACTCGTTCATAGAAAAAACCATGCAAGATATCAATGCCCCTCTTGCGGGCGAAACAAGCGGACACATGTTTTTTGGAAAAACTTATTACGACTGGTACGGATTCGATGACGCCATGTTCGCAGCAGCGGTAATACTACGCATTTTAGCTGACACAGATGCCCCTTTCTCCGCGCTATTCGATGGACTACCGGAAGTCTTCAACACACCCGAGATCAAAGCCCACTGCCCTGACGACAAGAAGTTTGAGCATATACAAAAAATCACAGATCACTTCGACTCGCTGTACGACTGCCTGACGACAGATGGCGTCTTCATAAACTTCGACAAAGATTCGTGGGGAGCAATCAGATGCTCAAACACAACGCCATGCATGACAATAAGATTCGAGGCACCAAACAAAGATAGACTTAATGAGATTCAAGAGATAATGCACGAACACTTGGGAAACTACCCCGATATAGACAGGTCGTGGTATAGTTCATCTAACTAATTTTAGCGGAAAAAAACTTATGTCTATCGCAATTTACATATTCACAGTCATCGCAATTATAGTATTCCTAATATATAGCGGACTAGCGATACACAATGCTCGCAAATTTCGCTATCTCTCGACACGCACCGTCTATCTAACATGGCTATTTGTAGCCATAAGCACGATTTTAATAGTGACCATTGTTACAACGGCACTACTGATAGAGTTGTAGAGGTTTCGCTTCGCAAAACTCCGCTACTACAGACTACTAACTACGAACTATCCCCTATCTTACAGCGCTTCCGGAAACGTTAAACACCGGAAGGTCTGAAGTAGGCGACATGTATTCAATAATAACAGGCTGCATTTCCCAATCCCCTTCGTAAGAAGATGCACTGTAGCCGGGACACTCTTCATAAGAACTGGTGTCTACAGTAACGCTTCCGTCGGGATTAACTGTGTAAGGATAGCAAACTTGGTAAGCACTCATATATCCAAAGTCATAAAGCTGCGCTTCAGACTCGCTACAAGCATCGCCATCGCCACAAACAGGACCTGCTGCGGCATCAACTCCGCCGATAGTGTTTTGAGATATGATAGAACCAAGAATATAAAGCTGATTTGTCAGTTGTGACTGAGTATAAGGCGTACCAGAAGAGTTTGCCCTCATTACGCTGCCATCAAGGAATATATTGGCATGAAGATCGGTAACGCTTGACCCAACATATAAGTTTCCTCCGTTTCCATCCTCATCTTCAAGGACGATAATTCCGACGCCACCATCTTCACTGGATCTTTCTATGTTGCCGGCGATATAAACATCAGCACCTACAACCAGAATCGTCTTAGCAGTACTACTGGAAACCGTGCCACCGCTAATCGTAACAACATCGCCTGCACCTCCCGTACAATAGATGACGCCTCCGGATATTAGGGATTCGCAATCGGACGAAGCCGTCCAGTCGCTATAAACAGACCCTCCATTTCCACCTGTAGAACTAATACCGCGAATAACTTTCATAACTTGTTCAAATACAACGTCCCTAAGCTCCATCCTGTTAACATCGCCTACAACAGTAACATCATCTTCTTCCACAAGACCGCTAACAGTTCCTATAACTCCTGTTCTAGGCTCAGCTATACCGGCCATCAAGTCAGCAAAGAAGAAATTCTCTGAGGGATAATGAATCGTAGCCCCTTCAACATTAACCGTAATGTAAGAAGTAACGGTAGCGACAGCACCGGCAGCAAGTTCATCCTCTACGGAAGTCCATAATCCAATATCATCAAAAGCGTCTTCAAACCATAATGATCCTGGATTTGGATTGTTGATATTGAACGAAGAAGTCTCGGAAGCGACATCGCCAAAAGAGTAATTAGAGTCATCAACGGCATAATAGACCTCAAGCCTATAAGAGCTGGCGGCCTGACCGTTTTTAACAAAAACAGGCTCAAAGTTATAAAGCTCATCCACGCTAACATTTGCAACTGTCGAAAGGTCTACATCAACCGGATAAAGCTCATCAACTTCATAAATCGGTGCGAAGGACATACCGGAACTGGCAGCCAAAGTAACGGTACTGGCGTACTCCTTCCCTCCGTAATACCATACAAAATCCCTGTCCATATCACCCGTAACTGTCGCGCCTGACATAGCATAAGTATTAGCGGTGTCGGGAGCTAGACAGTTCTCGTAGTCGTCAAGGCTGTTACAAAGCATGTCGGACGTTGGAGCAAGAGATTTGATATCGAAGTAATAGATCAAATTTCCACTCGTATCCTCTCCGTAATACGTAAAGCCTGTGCTATGAACAATAGACTGCGTATTACCGCAAGTTCCATCCACCTGATCGTAACACATATTGCCATCGGCAGAGATCGTACCTCCAAAAGTGAATTCGGACTGATCGAGGACATAAGACCCGTCGTAAGAAGACACCGTCACAAAGACTCTATATCCACTATTCAAATCGGCAACCGGAACACCGGAAATAAGATTTCCAAAAGGCTTAACCCCTACGCTGGCGGTCAGATAGACAGGTGGAAGCTCTTGCGTAAGACCTGTGAAATACAGCGTCCCCAAGTTGGAGCTATAGGCATAACCGGTAATAGCACCTGTGGAAATGCTCGTGGATAAATTACTCAAATCAAAAAACGTGCCGTAAGAAGAAGGGTATTCATACGCATTCAAAGGAGCATAAGCATAACCGCTCCACACTCCGGTAGCCATATCAAAAGACGCATTCGCATATCCGGGCATATTATGATCGAGATAGATGTTCCCGATATTGTCGCTAATGAAATACCCGGAGAGAACACCACTCGCATCCGCGCAAACAACACCAGGTGTAATAGCTCCAGTATTATCATTGTCAACACTAGTGCCGGTTATTGTAAAACAAGTTCCAGCATCCACCCCACCCATGAAAACGATCGGGACAAAGAGGATTGCTGCGGCCAAAGCATATACGGCGTATTTGATTTTCGTGCCCATTTGGTATGAGTTTTAAATGTTTTAATCGTAATATTATACCAAAAAAACGACCACATGGCAATCCTCAAGCCCATAGAGTATACGAAAAGCATATTCAAAATACTACAACCGCTATTGACAACTTTGTCAAATTCGAGTATAAAGCACTTCTGGCTAATTAATTCCACACCTATGTCTGTAAGCACAATAAAAGAAACCGTACTGGGAGGACCTATACGCAGAACTCTGGCTAATATAGCCGGTGCCTGTTTGGCGATCTTGCTTTCCATGCCGGCTCAAGCAAGACCGCGAAGCGACAGAGGAGTTGAGCAAGAGACAAAGCAAATGATTGAAAAACAGGACAAGCTACGGGAAAAACGTGCCGAATTGGCTTCCCGATACAGGCTCGATTTCGCCGAAAACGCGGTATACAAACCCGGAGCGGAGTACGTTTTGAACAATGTCCACCCTGCACTTCTCGCAAACTACATAGACGAAGACGCTGTCGTTCCGGTAGGCACGGATAACACGAATGAGATGCTGGGGGAGGACGTGCTTTATCGCATGATAGCCAAACAATTGGAGGGTTACGGACAAGATATAGGGGTGAAAGACAGTACTATTCTGAAATATCTACGTACTTTCCAAACAAATAATCGAGATGCCTTAGGAGAACAATTGGGGATATTTTCAGAGACTCTGGAAGAGGCTCAAACAGAGCTTGAAAAGGAACAGAAAAAATACATGGACGCATTTGATGCGGAATTTAGCAGGTTGATAGCAGTACAGCGTGACCAGAATACGGAGATCTTAAGAAGTAGAGGGGCGGAAACAGCAGTAAGCACAAGGACGGGGACAATCGGATCGGCCGCAGCGACAGCTACTCAGTGCGAAAACATGCGAGACGAAATCGGAAATCTCCTGGATATGATAAACGAAGACAATGTTCCTACTCAGGAAGAGGCTACCGCTACGTTCACAACGGAAGAAGGGTTTTCTCCGGAGATGGTCGATGCGGCTGCAAACATAGGCCGTGTTATCACGATGTTGGGTAAAATCAGAGAGCTGCGTGACGCGCTTCAAAGCACGGAAGACGAGTCAGAGTTAGCAGCCTTGTCAGACCAAGCAACTACAGAATGGCCCGAGCCACAATGGGGACGAAAGACAGTGAGTGCAGCAATCAATGCGCCTACCGCAAAACTTAGGCTACTGCACGTAGGAGAGATGCTAAAAACCTTATCCCTACAGGAAGAAGTCGCATCTCATGAGTACTTGAGGAAGGTACAACTTTTTGACGAAGAAACAGGAGAGCCGATACTTACTACAGACGGAAGTCCAACATACAAACAAGCAATTGATAAAGACGGCGACCCGAAAGTGGATGCAATTGGCGACCCAATCCACGAATGGGAACCTTATGCAGAAGGTGAACTTCTCAAGGGAATACACCAAATGAGAAGAGAGAAAATGAGCCCTATAAGACAACAGGAACTACTGACAGAAAAAACCGACGCATACAAAACACGCTCGGAAGAAATAGCGTCAGAAATGCGAACGCGACTATCACCGGCGGAAAGGACAGCCCTGCAAAGAGAGTCGGAAGATATAGGGATGGCTCAGTACATGATAAGTCAGTACAGTGGACTGCTTTACCGAGAGATGGGCGCAGGAATATATAATGGCGACACGGGTGAAAGAAACCGTGCAACAAGTACGACATCATCTGCGGATACCACGGCTGGACTGATCGGAGACCGCGTCGACATGGACACGGTGAGAGTGACCGCACCAGCACCTACGGTATATAATCGTTATGACGACATATTCATAAAATACGATGGCACAGATCCTCTCTCAGCCATGGGAAAATATCCTCTGGTACTGGCACTGGGGCAACATGCAGGACGCATAATGCTATCCGAGACAAGCGAAGAAGTCCTATCATGGTCAGGAAAAGAAGGCGAAAAAGGCCCAGAGAAAAGAATAAACCCATTACTTGGAGATGACATTTTTGATCGTGGAAAGAATATGGCAGTTGCCTCATTTGACGATGATGTAGTGATAGTACCCACCGATTTGGCCGGAACATTACTACTGACAGAAGACACAAGCTTGGTAAGAGCTCCGGAAGGAACAGCGGGACTCATAGGATACGTTTACGGCACTTCGGGCCTTAGAATGGAGACTGATGCGGAGAAAATCGCCGCCATGTCATTTAATACAGCCATTGACCATCTCGCAGTAGATATGGGAATGGGAAATGGATTTTGGAACAGAAAACATGGACTTGGAGCGGAGATAGCTTGTAGCGACATATCGCTCCAGCAAGTAATAGGAGAGAGACGCACAACGGACACTCAGATGCCATGGATAGATAGCAGTGTCCTATCTCACCCAACAGTTAGAGACGTAACACGAGCCACATGCGCTCAAATTGACACCGCGTTACAGACAAGCCCTATAGACTGCGCATCTGTCGACTTAAATTCACGCAATGTAAACGCACTTCTGTTCCCTATCGAAGGCGGAGAGAGAGGAAAAGGAGATGCTCAAATCGACGGCGACGGCCAAGAAGGACTGCCTCAATCACGCGAAAACACTGTTTGGGTCAATGGAGTCGGAAACGTCATAACGACACTTGCGGGACTAAGTGTTGCAGGTCCATACGACGGAACATTCTTGTGGGATGACCAAAACTCAGAAAGAAGAGCAGGCAAAAGGAAGAAAAAGGACTAACAATTCAGGACCCTCTGAAGAAGAGTACCATATGGAAAAGAATGGCACTCTTTTTTTTACAGAAAAAAACCACTCACATAAGTTTTTTGTTATTGTGTCGAGCGACTCTGCAAGATAGTAGCGAATTTTGCGCTTGGAAGAGTAGACCCCCGCTCAGCGGGGTCGAAGCGGACAACAACTTTCAAGGAAAAATAAGTATTTTGGCGAAGCAAACAATACGAGTTATTCCGTAAAAGTTGAGCAAAATCCTATTGCAGACGCAAAGCGTCGATACCCTAGCGAAAGACCCAAAGCTCCAAAGTTTTTTGTGATTGTATCGAGCGACTCTGCAGACGCAAAGCGTCGAAGCCCTAGCGAGATACAATACACAAAAAACTACCCGCACTTCTCACAAACCTCCTTCTTCCCCTTCTCAACAACTATCCATCCGCACTTATCGCATTTTCCAACAGGCTTATTCCATGTAGCGAATTTGCATTTTGGGAACTTATTACAGCCGTAAAAAATCTTGCCACCTTTTTTCGTGCGACGTTCGATAAGTTGACCTCCACACTCCGGACATTTAACTCCGGTTGGCTGTATAATAGACTGAATATTTTTACATTCTGGATATCCACTGCAAGCAAGGAAAGGTCCGAAGCGACCAACCTTCACCTCCATTGGTTTTCCACATTTCGAGCACTTCTTGCCTTGAAATTTCTTTTCAGCTTCGTCAATCTCCTCCTGCTCATGCTCGTCTTTGCCAAGAGGTTTTGCATTATCGCACTCAGGATATTTACTACAGGATAAAAACTGACCATACCTGCCGAACTTTTTCACCATAGGAGCGCCACACTTCTCGCACACCTCATCAGTCTCTTCTACAACATCTTCTTTCTTAATAGTCTGAGATTTTTCCTCAATAAGTTTATGAAAAGGCTTATAAAAAGCACTAATAAGAGGCACCCACTCTTTCTTGCCTTCAGCAACTTTATCAAGATCGTCCTCCATCTCCGCAGTAAAAGTGTAATCCACGATGTCAGAAAAATGTTCAACCAACAAATCCGTCACTACACATCCTATAGCTTCTGGCACAAGTTGCCTGCTCTCATTCTGAATGATATATCCACGATTCAATATCGTGCTAATAGTGGGAGCGTATGTACTAGGTCTACCGATCTCAAGAGACTCCAGTTTTTTGACCAACGACGCTTCCGTATAACGAGCGGGCGGCTTTGTAAAATGCTGACTTGGAGTAATCTCCTTGGCTTTAACGCCATCACCTTCGGAAACATCAGGCAAAATTCTGTCTCTATCATCTTCTTCATCTTCTTTGCTCCTATTATCAATACCCTCGACATACACCCTCATAAATCCATCAAACTCAACGATCTGCCCATGAGCACGAATCGTATATTCGCCGGCGGCTATATCCACAGTTGTCCTGTCAAGAACTGCGGAAGCCATCTGACAAGCAACCGTTCTTTCCCAAATAAGTTTATACAAACGATACTGATCCTTATCTAATTTATCTTTAACGTCATCAGGTTTAATAGAAAGATTAACAGGACGAATCGCCTCATGCGCTTCCTGTGCACCCTTCTTGCTCTTGTATCTCCTTGGGCTTTCCAGGACATATTTCGAGCCAAATTCATCTGCGATAACATCCTTGGCTTGAGCCAACGCAGTATCAGAAAGATTAACACTGTCGGTCCTCATATAGGTGATAAGACCGTGATCGCCATGTCCACCTTCATACAAATGTTGAGCGACCATCATGGTTTTTTTCACGGACATGTGCAGCTTCCTCGCAGCCTCTTGCTGCAAAGTCGACGTAGTAAAAGGAGGCGAAGGATTTCTCTTGTGCTTTTTCTTTTCAACTTTTGTGATTTTCAAATCAGCCTTCTTGATCGCAGAGACAGCGGCATTAGCATCTTTCTCATTAGTAGGTTCGTATTTCTTCCCATCTTTTTCTGCAAGAAAAGCTTCAAACTCACCATTCTTGTGATCGCAAAGCACTGCGACTTTCCAGAATTCGTCCGGCTTAAAAGCCTCTATCTCCCTCTCTCTATCAACAACAAGTCTAACTGCAACGCTCTGTACACGCCCTGCGGACAGGCCATATCTGACTTTTTTCCAAAGTAGTGGAGAAAGCTCATAACCAACAAGCCTATCAAGTATTCGTCTGGCCTGCTGAGCATCAACAAGCTTCGTATCAAGCTTGCGAGGACTGGCAATTGCCGCAAGAATTGCAGGCTTTGTTATCTCATGGAAAACAGCCCTCTTTGGGGTCTTGTCTAGCTTAAGTGCACTTTGTAAATGCCAAGCAATAGCCTCTCCTTCGCGGTCTTCGTCAGTCGCCATCCAAACTATCGTTTTCGCGCCAATGAGAGATTTGAGTTCTTTGATCACCTTCTTTTTGTCCTGCGAAACAACGTACTTAGGCTCAAAATCATTCTCGGTATCGACACCCATTACGGACTTTGGAAGATCTCGCACATGCCCCATGGACGCTCTAACAACATAATCTTTGCCAAGAAATTTAGAAATCATCTTCGCTTTTGCAGGAGACTCGACAATAACAAGATTTTTGGGCGCAGCCATAATGACAATTAAGATATTCAGCTCGGCGGATTCTAAGTTACTTGCGCAAACACATCATTGTCAAACAAAAAGAGCCTTCGATTACTTAGACCACCACTCCAAGAACTCAGTGTTACCAAACAACATTTCCGAGCCAAAAACAGCTTAAAAAAGGGCTATTCCCCTTGCCTAAGGACGCATGCCGAATATAATTGGACTCGTCTACTAGGCGACAAACAATCTATTTGCCTTCAGACCCGAGTTAAATGTTTTGGGTCTGGGCACGCTCTCAACAAACCCTTAACCCAAAACAAACATGACCAAGCAAGACTTGATCAACGCAGCAGCAGATTCTGCTGGCATCACAAAGAAGGCCGCATCACAAGCTTTGGACGCAATTCTTGAGACAGTTACAAAATCTCTTAAGAAGGGTCACAACGTAACAATCACAGGATTCGGAACTTTTCGTGTTTCAAAGAGGTCTGCTCGCAAAGGTGTAAACCCACGCACACAAGCAGAAATCAAGATCCCAGCTATGAAGTTACCTGCATTTAGAGCCGGCAAGACACTCCGAGATGCCGTCAGATAGTAGCAAGTTAGAAACGAATTCAAGTACAAAGCCCTGGCATCTCGCCGGGGTTTTTTTTGGACTCAGAGAGTGCTTTTGTAAAAAACTAGGTTTTCATCTATATTACCACTCGAAAAAACCAACTACCCAAACAATGGACAAACTAAAACAACTGCTAAAAGAAACTCTTGAAAAAATTACGCGCATAAAAGATACAGGTGCGCTACAAGATCTCGAGGTAAAAATAATAGGACGCAAGGGCGAACTCACAAACGTACTGAGAATGCTCAAGGACATGCCTGAAGAAGAGCGCAAAACATTTGGACAAGAGGCGAATAAGACAAAACAAGCCTTGCAGGAAGCTTTTGATGAGAAACGTGCAAGCTTAAGTTCTTCCATGATGAAATCGGCGCTTTCCAACATCGATTTTGACATCACCGAGCCTGGAATCAGAGAACAGACAGGCCACATCCACCCACTGGCAAAAGTCCAATGGGAAGTAGAAAACATCTTTTCACAGATGGGATTCGCTATAATGGACGGTCCAGAAGTAGAGAGCGAATACTACAACTTTGAGGGCCTAAACATTCCAGCGCATCATCCGGCAAGAGACATGCAAGACACTTTTTTTATAGACAAAGAGCCTGACAAAAAGCAGGGGAGACTGGTTTTAAGAACACACACTTCTCCAGTACAAGTACGCACAATGGAAAAATACGGAGCTCCTTTGCGCGTGATCGTCCCGGGACGAGTATTCAGATACGAGGCAACCGACGCGAGTCACGACACGACTTTCGACCAGGTGGAAGGACTCTTGATAGACAAAGACATATCGCTAGCTCACTTAAAAGGAGTTATGGAAGAATTCTTAACTCGTCTTTTTCAAAGGGAAGCGAAGGTAAGATTCAGACCGGGGTACTTCCCTTTCGTAGAGCCTGGACTGGAGTTAGACTTCTCATGCGCGCTATGCGGCGGCGGCGGATGCAAGGTATGCAAAAAATCAGGATGGATCGAGTTCATGGGGGCGGGAATGGTGCACGAGAACGTACTAAAAGCGGGAGGGGTAGATCCAAAAAAATATCAAGGCTGGGCATTCGGCTTCGGCTTAACACGCTTGGTTATGATGAGATATGCCATCGACGACATAAGACTACTCAAGAGTGCCGACCCCCGATTTTTAAAACAGTTCTAAATGGAGAACATCAGCCCTTTCCTCATAGGAGGGATCATAGGGAATACAATTAGCGTGCTGGCATTCGTGCCACAAATTACTCATCTATACAAAGAGAAAGATTCTACAGGCGTAAGCACGCGAGCTTACTTCATATGGCTGACAGGAGACATACTTTTATTTGCATACGCAATGTCTATAAAAGATCCAATCTTCTCCATATTAATGGGCCTATACACAATCTTCACACTGTGGATAATCCTACTGAGTTTGAAATTCAGAAAAACGCATTAAAAAATAACATTATTCAAAGATGAAAATCTCCCTAAACTGGCTAAAAGATTACGTCAAGATTCCGCCGAAATATTCGGCCGAAGACATCGGAAGACTTCTGACGCTCCACACTGCGGAAGTGGAAGAAGTGATGGAACAAGGCAAAGGACTGGAAGGCGTAGTTGTAGGAAAGATAATAACCCTCAAAAAACATCCAGACGCGGACAAGCTCAAGATAGCAATGACCGACATCGGAGCCAAAGAACTGGTACAAATCGTTTGCGGCGGAAGCAATCTGGAAGAAGGGATGATTGTCCCAGTAGCATTGCCGGGAGCCTACGTAAGATGGCACGGAGAAGGCGACTTGATGCAGCTGGAAGTAACAAAAATTCGCGGCGAAAAAAGCCACGGCATGATTTGTGCTGGCGAAGAAATCGGTCTGCCACCATGCGAAGAAGGCGAGATAACAAAGCTACATACATCTGCTAAGCCAGGTACTCAACTAACTGAAGCTCTGCAGCTCGACGACACAATTATAGAGATCGATAATAAATCCCTGACGCACAGACCGGATCTTTGGGGACATTACGGAATAGCGAGAGAGGTAGCCGCTTTGACAGGAACCAAATTAGAAAAAATCACATCGAAAGTCGACGCAAAAAAATCTCACAAGTCAGGCAAGTCACTCGAAATAGAGATAAAAAATCCCGACCTTTGCCCTCGCTATATCGGAGTGCGAATCTCCGGAATCAAGGTAGAAGAGTCTCCTGAGTGGCTGAAGCGAAAACTTCTTGCGGCAGGACATGCGGTATACAACAACATTGTCGACATAACTAATTTTATTTCGTCAGAGTTAGGGCAGCCAATGCACGCATTCGATTCGCGCTTTATAGACGGAGGCGTCGTTGTTCGGACAGCAAAAAGAGGCGAAAAGATGACGACCTTAGACAACAAAGAACGCCTGCTAACGGACAAGATGCTTCTCATTTGCGACCACAAAAAACCTGTCGCACTTGCTGGCGTAATGGGAGGGCAAAACTCCGAAATCAAAGAAGACACGACTGAAATAATATTCGAGGCTGCGAATTTTGACGCACCATGTGTACGCAAAACATCAGTAGCTTTGGGACTGCGAACTGAGTCGGTTCAACGCTTTGAAAAAAGCTTAGACCCGGCATTAGCGGAGACGGCGATGCTAAGAGCAATCGAATTAACGCTAAAACTATGCCCATCGGCGAAGCTTGAATCAGAGATCATAGACATAGACAATTCCAAACCAAAAAATCTAACAGTAAAAACTACCGCAAACAGAGTTTGCAGCAAGATAGGTACGCAGATCGCCGAGAAAGAGATTATTAGAATTCTGGAAAGCTTGGAATTCGAGGTAAAAAAGACGGGAGAAGAGTTGTCCGTAAAAGTCCCTTCCTTCCGCTCCACAAAAGATGTCGAAGGCGAAGACGATATCATCGAGGAAGTAGCCAGAATTTTCGGATACGGAAACATCCCTTCTGTCTTGCCATTATTGCCGGCAAAACTTCCCGGAGAAAACAGGGAGAGATTCCTCAAGCACAAAGCTCGCGACATAATTTCACTAGGGTTGGGGTTCACAGAGCTTTCTAATTACTCGTTCTACAGCGCGGATGACATCGCCAAAACAGGGCTTGAAACAAAAGACCACATAAAGCTTCTTAACTACCTTTCACAAGACCAAACCCACTTAAGAGTTTCCATGCTGCCTAATATGCTAAAGGGCCTCCGCGAGGCAATCAAATACGACAAAGCTCCGAGGCTATACGAAATAGGACATACATATCGTGAAATCGGCAACTTCATGCCACTGGAAGAAAAATGGATAATCGGACTTACCGTAGGGAAAAACTCCTTTTTCGAAGCAAAAGGATCCGCCGAAGCATTCTTGGAAAAATTCGGCGCCGAGAATGTTCGCATCACGCCATCAAAGAACACTGAGCCGTATGCGCATCCTGCAAAGTGCACAGAAGTAGCAGCAAGAGGCCAACAAATAGGAAGTATCTATGAAGTACATCCTGAAGTAATTACAAAATACGAACTCGCCGGGTCCGTTTCGGTTTTCGAAATCAATTTCACCAAGCTTGTATCAATCGGCCAAAGACAACACAAGTACGTACAGATACCAAAGTTTCCATCTATGGAATTCGATATCTCGGTAGTATTGCAAGAGAAAGTACCTGCGGCTTCCGTGCAAGATTCTATAGAGAGATCATCAAAAGACTTAATAGAATCGGTTGAGCTCTTCGATATATATAGAGGACAAGGTCTTGGCGAAAAAGAAAAAGCATTGGCCTACCACGTAATCATGCGTGCAAAAGACCGCACTCTGAATGACGAAGAGATGGCCCAAGTGCAGAAGAAGGTTTTTCAAAATCTCGAGAAGCTCGGTGGCAAAATCAGAGGCAAATAGACAACATCGTTCACCTATAATCAAGGTTGATTGCGGTAGTTTTTGCCGTTTTGACAAGCGCCGCCATTGCCCAAACCCGTAAATTGTAGTAAAATCCCTTCGAAAAATTCCGATATCAAATTCATCAAAACTCACAAATGAAATTCATCAAAACCCGCATATCAAAAACATGGAAAAGGCTTCGCCCTCTTAGAAGCGAGCCTCTGTGGAAAAAAGCCCTGAAGCGGATGGGAATAGGTATCCTTGGGGCGGGAACGACATTATTTCTACTGCTACTAATCCTCATTGTAACGCTACCAAGCGTTAGCGACTTGGCCGACGTAAACCTGGAGGAATCTACAATTATTTATGACAGAGAAGGGGGACAATTATATGCGATACATGGAGAAGAAAATCGAGTAGCCGTCGATCTCGCGGAGATATCGAGCTACCTCGCAGACGCCACGGTAGCAACGGAGGATGATGATTTTTACAGCCATATTGGATTTGACATTAAATCTCTCGCAAGAGCATTCGCAAACAATCTTCTTGGCAAGCCCGTATCGGGCGCCTCGACAATCACGCAGCAATTTATTAAGAACACCTTCTTGACTCCGGAAAAAAGCTACATTCGCAAAATCAAAGAGCTGGTACTATCGGTAAAGCTCGAGATATTTTTCACCAAAGATGAAATTCTGGAGATGTACCTGAACGAAATTCCATACGGAAATAACGCGTACGGCGCACAACTTGCGGCACAAACATATTTCGACAAAGACGCGACCGATTTAACACTTGCGGAATCCGCAATACTGGCAGCCATACCCAACGCGCCAACTTATTACTCTCCTTATGGAAATCACAAGTACTCGACTATAGACATTGAGTTTACGGAAGATCAACTCGCAAGCCGGAACATCAATGCGGAGTCAGACCTGAATTACGACGAGTATTCCATAGGCTTGATAGGCCAAACATACGAACTGAGTACAGACGATATCGTTTATATTCCGGGACGGATAGATACCGTACTTGAACGCATGGTCAAAGAAGAGATGATCACAGAAGCTGATATGTTGTCAGCGCTTCAGGAAGCTCAAACCATAGAATTCAAACCGAAAGAAGAGAACATCATAGCCCCTCATTTTGTATTTTATGTAAAACAGCTGCTGGAAGACGAATACGGAACAGAGTTGGTTGAGCAAGGAGGGCTAAAGGTATATACAACCCTTGACCCGGTTATGCAGACAGCGGCGGAAGAAGCAATCGCGGCATACAAAGATTCAAATCTTACAAACTACGGCGCAACAAACGCGGCGCTCGTCGCCATTAAGCCTGACACGGGGCAGATACTGGCAATGGTGGGATCAGCGGACTATTCCGACGAAGAAATAGATGGAAATGTAAATATAGTAACTCGCCTTAGACAACCGGGGTCATCATTCAAACCGTTTGTTTACGCACTGGCATTTTTAAACAGGTACTCTCCGGCAACCGTACTTTACGATGTACAAACTTGGTTTGGAACCGACCTGCCAAGTAACTACGATGGTCAATTTTGGGGTCCTATAAGCATCCGCAAAGCCCTTGCGCAATCACGAAACATACCTGCAATAAAAGCATTCTTCTTGGCAGGCGGCGAAGAAGCTATTGTTAATTTCGTAGGAGAACTCGGAATAGACAGCTTAAACAGTGATGGTAATTATGGCTGGCCTTTGGCTCTTGGGGCGGGAGAGACAACTATGCTGGAGCTGGTTAATGGATACCTCGTATTTGCAGCAGGGGGTAATTACTTGGAGGCAACACCAATTCTCAAAATAGAAAATGCGGAAGGCGATATTCTCGAACAGTGGGAAGATGGAGGAGCCACTCAAGTGCTTGATCCACAAGTCGCATACCTAATAACAGACGTCTTGTCTGACACGACTTACAGGCTGGGACCAAACATAACAATCTCAGGCAAAGTAAATGCAGCAAAGACCGGAACGTCCGACAAAAAATTAGACAACGGAAATATTTTACCGAACAACTGCTGGACAATCGGATATACAACCGACCTTGTAGCGGGAGTATGGGCGGGAAACGCAGACGGAACAACGATGTACGGCAACGCCAGCGGATACTCCACGGCGGCTCCTATTTGGAAGAAATTTATGGAGACAGCTCTCGCTGACTACCCGTCAACACCGTTTCCAAAGCCGGAAGGTATAAAAGAAGTAGCGGTCTCAACAGCTACGGGCAAACTGCCTTCGGCAAACACTCCTTCGGAAGCTATTAGGACAGAAATTTTTGCGAGCTTCGCCATCCCAACAGAGATAGACGACGCATATGTAAAATACAGCGTAGACACCGAATCGGGCAAAATCGCCACAGAGTTTACCCCGCCGGAATCTGTCGAAGAAAAAGTGTTCAGAATATATTCAAGCCTATTTCCGGAGTACACGACATGGGCAACAGGAGTAGCAACGTGGGTCGCGAACCAAGTAGTTAGCGGCGCAGTAGAACTGCCACCAACGGAGACAGACGACATTCACACGGCGGAAACGATGGCAAACGCACCATCGATAACAATCGTTTCGCCTTCCGCGTTAAGCACCATAGCAACCGGCACAACAGATGTCGAGGTTGAAATCGATGCCCCAAACGGCATCGACAAAGTAGAATTCTACGTGAACGGATCCCTGCAATTCCTGACAAAGACAGATCCATACACAGGACAAATACGCCTCGCATCCACATACTCAACTACAACAATCGAAGTCACAGCAAAGGTGTACGACGAATACGACTACACCAGTGAAAGCAGTATCGAACTCAAAGTTGTAAACTCGGAAGACGCCGAAGAGACTACCGAAGAGTAACCATATTACTGCTTGCGTCCAATCAAAATGCCGCTACCAATATCTATTATTTCACTGGCAATACCGGGATGTTGCGCAACAAGGTCTAGGAATTTGCGCATCATATTTCCGTCACCATGAGAGATCACATTATCAACGACAAGCACCCCTCCTTTCTTAAGCCGAGGATAGACGAAGTCGAAATAAGACAAATGCTCATACTTGGTAGCATCAAAAAAAGCCATATCGAACATAGTATCTTTGAAAACATCTTTCTGCATTAAAACTTCAGGCGCATGCCCTCTCACCAGGGAAATCACATCCATAACTCCCGCCTCTTCAAAATGCTTTGCGGCCAAATCTCCCCTTTCTTTATGAGACTCTACCGTAAGAAGCCTCCCGCCGATAGGCTTCAGCGCTTTTGCCATCCACAAAGCGGAATACCCAACAGACGTCCCGAATTCCAAGACAGTCTTGGCGGAAATCTCTACAATTTGTTTGTATAAAAACTCACCAACAACGTGGCCGCAAATCCAGTATTTATTTTCTGCGCCTGTGAGTTTTTCTATTTCGCTAATTTTCAGATCAACAACATCCATTCTGTTATCTGTTATCTATAAGCCACTTTTTAGCTTTAGATGCCGCCCATCCACGATGACTTATCCGCCCCTTTTCTTCGGCGTTCAAAGCTGCATAGACTTTGTCGCAGCCGTCAGGTTTGAAACAGGAACTAAGCGGCAATCCGGGAAGCAGCGGAGCCTCGGGAGACGTCGTAATAATGCCGGGTACTTCGGCATAAAAAGAAACTCCTTTCTTGTCGCCAAACGTAATACCACCACCGGTGAGAACTGCATAGCAAACAAATCTAGCCGATCTATCGGGGACATCCTTCATCGCTTCCAAAAAATGCTCCAGCCAATCACAATCACTGGCACTTTCGCCTTTGCCCCAGCGACGTGTTGTAAGTCCAAGCTCTCCCTTAAGAGCGGAAACCTCCAGTCCTGAATCATCTGCAAGTGTCAGAAATCCTCCCGCCTGATGACAAAAAAAATGCGCCTTTTTAAAAGCATTTTCCTCGTAGGTATTTCCATCTTCGATAGCGTCACCTTGCAAACCGAGATCGTCAACTGACAATATGTCATAAGGAATATCGTTCAAAATCAGCTTAAGCTCCTTGAACTTGCCAGGGTTCCTCGTTGCAATAAGAAGTTTTTCCATACTATACTGGTCTTCGGTTAGGGACCTAGAACAAATGTACCGACCATTCACAAAATAATCAAACGTCTCGTTGGAACTCGTCATAACAGTCACTACAGCGGCATTCATTGGATACATTCTGCACGAAAAGCCATTATTTGGCGTAATAATAGCCATCTTTGCCGCAACTTTGGGAGAGTTCAGTCGCCTACCCGAATACACAAATCTTCCATATCTATTCAACGACCTATTCATGCCCATATTGATAATTGTATGGCTGATCAAAAAGATAGCATTGGACAGAGATTACAAAACCCCACCTCTTCTGCTCCCAATAATAGTATGGTGCACGATAGGAGGAATTTCGCTCATCGCGAATTCGTCATGGCTGGAAACATCTCAGCTCAAAGAAAGCGCAATGTACTTAATAAGGTTTATTGAATATTTCTTCCTTTATTTGATCACGGCGGACGAGGCATCAAAAAGCGCACAGGCATGGAAAACAATACTATTCTCCATCATCACAGGCGCCTTGCTGATATCAATATTTGGATTCTTTCAATTGCAATATTATCCCAGCTTTTATGACTTGAATTTGATGGCGGCAGGCTGGGACCCGCACATAGGAAGGCTGCTGTCTACATGGTTCGATCCGAATTTTGTAGGAGGACTATTGTCATTCATGATTTGCATAATATTCGGCATCATTACGGGGAAACAAAAAAAATCCCTACCATCTACTATCTACCATCTACTATCTATTTCATGCCTACTAATAGCCCTTTATTTAACATATTCTCGCAGCTCATATCTTGCATGCGGAATCGGCCTCCTTGCGATAACCGCAATCAGATCTCGCAAATTACTTGCCCTAGGAATTCTATTAATCAGCTTGGCTTTCCTAACTTTGGGACAAGCTCAAGATAGATTTATGGATTTGTGGGAAAGTTTCAAAAGCATACTTGGAACAAGTGACTATGCCTCTTTGTTTAATACTGACGCAACTTCGAGACTCCGCCTTGAGTCATGGCAAGACGCAATTGCGATAATCAAAAGCCATCCACTACTCGGATCTGGATATAACTCATATAAGTACGCACAATGGGACATGGGGCTGATAAGCGACATAGACTTGCATCATTCGACCGGATCGGACTCAACTCTTCTTAATATATTTGCAACTACGGGAATTCTCGGCCTTACAAGCTATTTGTTTTTCTATGGAAAAGCACTCCTAATCACTATAAAAAACTCGGCGGAAAGGACCCAGATATCCGCATACAATCTTGGTTTAATGGGAGGACTTATTTCTATTTTGGTACACTCAACATTTGTAAACAGCTTACTCTTCCCGCATATATTGATTTTTTTCTGGATTAGCCTGGGTCTTTCAACTAAAATAAAGCCCGTTTCCTAACCGACAAAAACATGCTTTCAATCGCCCAGCTCAAACCGGGAGTAACAATCAAGATGGATGGTCATCCTTACGTCGTACTCCAAGCAACCTTTTCAAAACAAGCACGAGGCGGAGGAACCAACAACACGAAGCTAAAGAATCTTATAAGCGGCTCCATTATCCAAAAAACTTTTCAAGGAAGCGACCAACTTGAACAAGCCGAAGTAGGTTATTCACGAGCTCAATACCTGTATTCTACAGGCGGAGAATATCACTTTATGGACAGTAATACTTTCGAGCAATTTGCGTTCACAGAAGATGATCTGGGAGATGCAGTAAACTACCTGCTTGACGGTACTGATGTAGATATACAAAGGTACGAAGATAAGCCAATAGGAGTGAGGCTGCCACCGAAAGTAGACCTAAAAGTAATTCAAGCAGACCCTGGCGTAAAAGGAGACACTGCATCGGGGGGAAGAAAACCTGCAAAGTTGGAAACAGGCCTGACAGTACAAGTACCTCTGTTTATAAGCGAAGGCGACAAGATTCGAGTCAACACTGAAACAGGTGAATACGTAGAGCGCGCATAAGAATACTGCGCTATCTGCTACCAGTAATCAGGCCTATTTACGGTTTTTTTTGCAAACCGCTTATCATCGACCTCCTGTTTCGGATCATACTTCTGCCCAAGGCTTGTATCGTAATCTTTCGACTTCTCGTAGGCTAATTCAAAGAGCTTCGAAAAAGCATGGGCAACCTCTCGGCTTTGTACGATCACTCCGAATTTTTCCTTGAGCGACATGATCGCAACCTTGTCGTCATAGACGTTTATTTCGGGAGAAATAGCAAACTTGGCAGGAACGATATACGTCTTCCTAAGGTGCTTTTCATCAAGACTCTTGATTCTAAAAGACTCCTTGGTATGAGCCAATATACACTTGACCGGTATGTCTCTGGCAGCCCTCCTTTTATAATATTCGGGGAAATATCCAGGAAAAAAAGTATGCTGATGCTCAACAGAGGCATAAGCCAAGATAGGAGTTTTGGCTGTCAAAGTATCTTCATACGCACTCACAAGGCCCTCGACACCTTCGTAAAATCTAACCTTAAGCTTCCCCTCGGGGTCGTTATAAACAGTTTTAAGCTCAGGAACTATTTTTTCGGCTTCATCGAGCTGTCTTTTCTTCTCTGAAATTTCATCCTGAAGCATGCGAACAATTCTTTCAGGACTTTCCGCGGAATAAATCATTTTGCTTTTTTCCTCATGCGAATTCACAAGGCCACGCAGCTCAAGCGAACTCAAAAGGTGATACGCATTAGTGCGCGTGACTTTTGATTTTTTGGAAACTTCGGTGACAGACGACGGACCAAGTTCCAAAAGAGCCAAGTAAACCCTTGCTTCCTTCTCTGACAAACCGAACTTCACAAGCGACTGGAGCATCCTGTTAAAAGGTTAAATATTACCTGTCAAACGAACATTGACAGCACTAGTAGTATAAAGCTCCAGCCAAAAAAAGCAACTACTCATATAAAATTCGCATTGATTAGAACGAAAAAAGAAGGGAGAGCTTTTGTGAAGCGCCACCCCTCTCTTTCTACCATTTGACCACTCTACAAGAATAATATACGAATGCTTTTTCCGTGTCAAGCTTTTTGCACAGAAGTCATCCGGCAACAATTATGATGCTGTTTTACAGCCCGACAGGCTTCCGCAGACTCTTTATCTCGCCCCTCCTGGCCTTGCCCTCTAGGACTTTTTCTTGGGCGCGGCGCGACCTACGCTGCTTTTGTTTTTTTAATTTAAAAATTTTCTTAGCCCTAGACGACTCCTTCCCGAGCTTAATAGCTTCGATCTTTTTAACAAGAAGCTTGTACGCTGAAATTCTATTCTTCTCCCTCTCTCTATGCTTTTGACACTTGACCTCAGTCTTGGTCGGAACATGCCTAAGCCAAACACAACTAGAGGTTTTGTTTATCTTTTGACCACCGGCACCGGAGCCCCTAACAAACTTCTCCTCGATATCCTCGGGAAAAACGCCTAGCTTTGCAGCAAGTATCAGGGTGTCGGTCGGCAAAAGCACGGGGAATTCCATAGGGCAGTCTTACAAAAAAAGCTCGTCTACTTCTTCATCATAAGCAAAATAGCCGCAAACAGCGCTAGTGCCACTTTCTTTTGATCCTCTGTGCCTCCGGCAAAAACAAAGTCGTAAACACCCTTAAAAAGCCCGTGCTTCGACGAAAAAGTAGCAACATCGGCACCATCAGCTCCTTTAACAACATACTTGTGAGTAGGATTATAAAGACCACTCATATTGTCGAAAATCCTCTTTGCCGTACTGCCGCCATCGGTGTCGAGAGTCAGAAGCGCTCCTCCGTCAGGACCTTTTATATTCCAGCTTTCTGCGCCAAATTTTATCATGGACTTAACCAGATTCATGGTTATCGTTGCAATTTTCTTCTCTTGCCCCTGAACATCAAAAACATCCCAGTCATAACTGATAGCGGTAGGTTTTCGACATTCAATAAGCATTTGGGTCTTGGATTTGTCGGTAAAAATCTGGAACTTACTACCCCACGTCATCTTAAAGAACAAGACAGGCTGCTTCGTCTCGCCATCAACAATCTCCTTGGACATTACGGAAAAAAGGGCTGTGAACCAATTCACTTCGTAGTGAAGATGTTTCAAGTCTTTAATCATTTTGTTTTTGTTATTAAAATCAACAAAAAAAATTCTATCACACACGGCGTTCGTCCCAAAACATATTTGCTTCTGGAATAAAAAACACTCAGTATAATTTGGTGGAGATGGCGGGAGTCGAACCCGCGTCCAAAGGTTTGGAAAGTATCTTTTAAAGTCATATTAGGCTCTGTTTAACTCGCGACGATAAAGAGCCTACAAAAGCCGCCACAAGTTTGGTCCAAAAGTTTAGAGAAGTGAGCCGAACGCCAAGCCAACTAATCGATCCTCATAAATGACGTTTGTTCGAAGCTATGAGGCCTCACAACGACAAACGGGTTCCGGTTCAATGACCGGGAACACTTATGCAGCCAAACGTGCAGGAGCAAAAGCTCTTAGCAAGTAATTAGCTGCTGCATTCTTTTCAGAAACTGCAGTTATGTTTGCGCTGGACTTTTATACGACAGGACAGCGCGACCGCCGAACTTAAAATACTTAGCCAAATGAATCCTCTGTCAAAACCATATACATCCCCGTTTCGAGAAGAGATTTTATTGTTAGCGAGAGAGCATCAGCAGGCTTCTTGTGAAGCCGATGCCGCGAACGAGCTAACAATAAAATCTTCATACATCCCCAAGTTTTCAATGTGCAGTGCAAAAAACATAGTACCATTTTCCAGCCAAGAGTCAACATGCCGCCTCCTACTCCTTAGTAAGATCAGTAAGTCCTGTTCTCTGAATCTTTCCGCCAACACGCTTTAGGCACTCGCCGAGCTCGTCAACCCAATGCACGCCGAGGTCGATAAATTTACATTTAAGCTTTGTTCCGGAGATAATCCATCTTGGATTGTACTCAAGAAGATTCATGATGTTTTCAGGCTTAACTTTGTCAGACATCGTAAGAATAATTTGCCTGGCGTCGTCGCTATGAACATTCTCTGCTTTCACATTTGTAAGATTAGCCTTTTTGGCAAGAAGCTTAAGCTCAAGAAGCCTAAACAGGTTGGAAACCTCTGTTGGCATCTTTCCGTAATCATCTACTATTTCAGACCGTAGCTCCGACAAATACTTATAGCTGTCTGCACCGGCGAGCTTCTGATAGACATTGATTTTGTCCTTGAAATTAACAATGTAGTCGTCAGGGATAAGAGATGGCAAAGGAAGTTCTATCGAAACATCTACAGGTTTCTCCTCTCCAACGACACTGACGCCATCCTTGAGCTCGGCAACAGCCTGATTAAGCATGCGAATAAAATGACTAACGCCAACAACGTTAATAGATCCATGCTGACTAGCGCCAAGGATATCGCCTGCCCCGCGAATCTCTAAATCTTTCATGGCTATCTGGAATCCGCTACCAAGTTCTGACGCTTCTACGATTGCGCGCAGTCTTTTTTTCGCATCAAGTTTTAGCCTCTGCTGGCTATACAAAAAGAATGCATAGGCCTGCGTCTTGCTTCTGCCGACGCGACCACGAAGTTGATAAAGCTGAGCAAGTCCGAATTTTTCCGCATTGTTAACAATAAGCGTATTCGCATTAGAAAGATCTATCCCGTTTTCGATAATGGTAGAGCTGACAAGAACGTCGTATTCGCCATTTTTAAAAGCCATAATGCGCTCTTCGAGTTCGCTGCTTGAAAGCTTTCCATGCGTAACAACAAACCTAGCCTCTGGGACAAGGGCTCTAAGCTTACTGGCCATATCCTCTATTGTTTGAACTCTATTGTGCAAAAAATATGCCTGACCACTTCTCTCGACTTCCTTCAAAATAGCCTCTCTTATAAGGTTGTAGCTAAACTTCCTAACCTCTGTGATTATAGGAAGACGACCAGGTGGAGGAGTAGTAATTGTAGTTATATCTCTAAGTCCGTGAAGACTAATATTTAGCGTTCTTGGTATCGGTGTAGCAGTAAGAGTAAGAACATCTACTTCTGCACGGATATCTTTGAGTGCTTCTTTTTGCTTAACACCAAATCTCTGTTCTTCGTCTATCACAACAAGTCCGAGATTTTTGAACTCTACGTCGGGCTGCAAAAGACGGTGCGTACCAATGACGACATCAACCTCGCCAGCTTTTAGTTGTTTCAAAATCTGTTTTTGTTCGGAAGTAGATTTGAATCGACTCATCATGGCGACGCGAACATGGAAGTCGTCCATCCTTTTTTTGAAGCTCTTGTAATGCTGGTCTGCAAGAATAGTAATAGGAGAGACCAAGGCGACTTGCTTGCCGTTTTGAACAGCCTTAAAAGCAGCCCTCATCGCAACCTCGGTCTTGCCAAAGCCGACGTCTCCACATATAAGACGGTCCATTGGCTTTCCTCTCTCCATGTCGGATTTAACGTCTTTTATAGCTCTCATCTGTCCGGGAGTTTCTTCGTATTGAAAAGTTTTTTCAAAATCATTTTGAATATCGTTATCATCGGTATAAGAAAAGCCCTTAGCACTCTCTCTCCTAGCGTAAAGAGCTAGTAATTCTTGGGCGATTTTCTCGGTTTCTTTACGAACCTTGCTCGTAATAGTGGCCCATTCGGCGGATCCAAGACGCGTCAACCTTGGGGTTTGATCTCCGGCTCCGATAAACTTACTAACCTTGTCAGCTTGGTCGATAGGAACAAAAAGTTTGTCGTTCTCGGCATACCCAATTTTCAAATACTCACGGGTAACGTCGTCGACAGTGCGTTTATCAAGACCCATAAAAACACCTATTCCGTGATCGGTGTGCACAACATAATCATTAACCTTGAGACCGGTAAGGAAATCGGAAAAAACTCTGTACTTGGCATCGTCAACCTTTTTCTTTTCGCGAATATCAATAACTTCTCGGTCGGTAACAACTATTAGTTTGAATTTGGGGTTTTGAAAAGCTAGTGGAAATTGATCATCTTTGTCTAAACAAACCAAGTTAACTCTAAAATCTTGAATACCGCCGTCTTTGACATCGTGATATTTAACATAGTTGTCGTCAAACGCTGTCTCGTATTCCGCCCTATGTTTGGTAAAAAGAATGACCTTCCATTCTGACGAGATCTTCTCTTTAACATCGGCTATAAAATCAAGGAGGTTTTGATACTTCAAAACAGACAAATAATGAAGATGGTGGTGGTACGGCGACTCCTCCATAAAAGAGGTAAAATTAACTCTTAGGGCTTGTGCGTCTATACACGATACTGAGGCATCATAAATTTCAAGATACTCGTCTAAGATCTCTAGTTCGTCCTCGATTATCAGGCTGTTTTTTCCGAAATAAGAAAAGAGAGAGGTGTCGTTTTCAACATCTCCAATTGGATAAATAGAAACTTTTTTAATATCTTTTGCGGCAGACCTACTATTTAAATCGTAACAAGAAATATTATCTACTGAGTCAAAGCCTATATCTATTTTTATAGGCATTTCAAGATTAACTGGGTGTATGAGGAACACCTCCCCTTCTTTGTAATACTGTCCCTTGGATATTCTTTTGTCGTCGGAAGACTCGTATCCAACATCTATAAGGCTGTTAAAAAAAGAAACAGTATCTACGGCGTCGCCAACACCAAAACTAAGTATGTTTTTTGAAACATGATCTAGTGAAGGATACAGATTGGCTAGGTCGTGATAATCAACAATGAAAACGTGTTTTTTGTCAGAATTGATTTTGGCCAAAAAGCACATTGTTTTAATTTTGTTCATCCTGATTTTGTCCGCACTCATAAGGCCGCTTTGATCCAAATCCAAAACATGGACCTCTTGCTCGCCCCATATACTGAAAAATTTAGCCGCCTGCTCTTTTTCTTGATAATTAGAAACAACCCAAAGTGTGTTAACAATATTATCGTTGTCTAGAATTGTTTGAGCTACAAAATACGCCTTAGATGAAAAATTTCCACCACCTGATATAGTAGACTTTCCGTCGTGTTTAAACTGTTCACAAACATCCCGGTCACAAACACCGGGCAGTAATTTAACAAAATTACTACTCACGTTTCAATCTTATAGGAATAAAAGAAATTAATGTGCAAATACAAAAGCCCTGATCGACTAGAGTTTAAGCGGCATAATTATATGCACATATTCTGTTTTCTTCAAGGGTTTTATCGTGACGGGGCTTACTTTGTCGACCATTTCAACAAAAACCTTGTCGTCATGGATACTAGCCAAGACATCGAGAATATACTGTGCATTCAGGGCGACTTTGTTGTTTTCTCCTTTTATGACAACGTCGACATCGGCACGACCCTCTCCAACTTGTGTTTCATCGGTAGAGACAACAAGAGTACCGTCATTTGTAACGGATATCTTAACGTTGTTATTTGTCTCCATAACAAATAGGCTGACTTTTTTAACAGCAAGAACGAGGTCGTCAACGACGACCTCGCACTGTGTTTTAGACTCTTTTGGAAGTATTTTTTCGTAATCAGGGAAGTGGCCCTCGATAAGTCTTGATATAAGAACAGTATCTCCGGATTTAAACATTACCTGGTTGTTAGCAACGCGAACCTCTATAGAGCCTTTTTGAGAAGATATTATCTTACCAAGCTCGATAACCGTCCTGGCTGGAACAATACAGTCCTTGTCCTCTCCAGATCCGGTGTTCAACTTAAGAACTTTCTCAGATAGCCTATAACTGTCGGTTGCGACCATGCGAAGCTCGTTCTTTTTAAACCTAAACAAAACTCCTGTAAGAACAGGCCTGACTGCGTTAGTAGATGCTGCAAAAGCAACCTGATCAATTGCGTCTTTAAAGCTATCAACTGGAATTTCATAAGTAACGGCGTCCTCGATTTTAGGTATCAAAGGGAACTCTTCTGCGGAAATACCTTTTATTTTCGTTTCCGAATGACTTGCTTTTACAGACAAACTCATCCCATCCTCAAGTTTTAATTCAACATCGCCATCTTTCAAAAGCCCAACATAGCTGGAAAATATCTTGGCGGGTATAGTTACACTTCCTTCGTTAACGACATCGGCATCAATAATTGTCTTTATTGCAATCTCAAGATTTGTTGCAGAAAAAACAACCTTCTTGCCCTCAACACTAATAAGTATGTTGTTTAAAACGGGTAAGGTGTTGTTAGGACTAACAGCCTTGTTTACAATATTAAGAGCGCTTGCCAAAGCTTTTTGTGAACATTTTACTTTCATAATTTTTGTTTATTAAATTCTTTTGAATTATACGTTCTTACTCAATTATTCTCAAAATCTTTTACAAAATACAAGTTGCCAACTTATTAAAAGAATTTTGCACAAACACACAAACACAAACAATCTCTATTTTTTTATTATATATAAATATATAAACAGTTGTAATAGAGAGGTATTAACAAAAACAAAAAAAGATTGTGATATATATATAAACAAACACTTATGACAATAAAAAACACCACTGGAAGCAAACAAAAACACAGCTCTTTTGTACAAATTGTGCAAAACTAAACAAAGAGAATCGCGGCTCCCAGACCTAGAAGTAGCGGTGAACAAAAATATAAACCTTTAAAACCCTAATAGGATTGTGCAAAACAGGTGCACGAAATGTTAAACATTCATGATCCAAGGGACCACAAGTGGACTGCGAGCAAGGCTGCGGTGAGAAACACCGTCCAAAACCCTCTTAACATAATTGCACACATGAAACGAGTTTGCCTTAGGATCTTTTGCCAAAAGGGAGTTGTAAGCTTTTTCTGCTTCATCTTTCATTTTGGCGACTACTTCATCAGCCTCCTTTACATACAGAAATCCACGGGTCAAAACCAAAGGCTTGTCTTTGAGCTTCTTGGTCTTTTTGTCGGCACGGAATAAGACAACAAGAACGCCGTTGTGAGCCATAACCTCTCTGTCAACCAAGACCTGCGAGCCAGCATCTCCCATGCCTAGCCCGTCAACAACGATATAATTAGAAGGGACCTCTTCTTTAGTCATTCTGACGCCAGAACGGTCTATCTCCATGACATTACCATTACCTTCAAACAGGAATAAGTTTTGGTCACCCAGACCAACCTTCTTGCCCAGCTTGCTATGAGCGGTGCGCATATACAAATTACCATGAATTGGGGCAAGATTTTTAGGCCTGATAAGGCGCAGCATCTGTTCTAAGTCATCTTGTTTACCGTGACCAGAAGTATGAATATCCATAATATCGTTATTGACGATATTGGCGCCGAGCTTGCAAAGATTATTTATAACAGCGGCAACAGCACGCTCGTTACCTATGATAGGATGGGCGGAAAGAACAACGGTATCGCCCTTTTGTATTTTTACATTCTTATGGTCTCCGATAGACATTCTTGTCAAAGCGGACATGGCTTCTCCCTGAGAACCGGTTGTTATTATAAGGACTTTGTTCGGTGCAAGCTTAGAAACCTCCTTGATAGGCCTGATCAGTCCTCGAGGAACTTTTAAATAGCCAAGGTCTCTGGCTATATCGACATTGTTTTCCATGCTGCGACCACTCAGGGCAACAACACGATCATGCTTTTGAGCAGAGTTAAGTATTTGCTGAATACGACCAATAAGAGACGAAAAAGAGGCGATAATAATACGACCCTCTGTCTCAGATATTACCTTGTCTAATGATTCTCCAATAATTTTTTCAGATACAGTGCGTCCAGGCTTCAGAGCATTGGTGCTATCAGAAAAAAGCACATCAACGCGATCAAACCCTGTTTTGTTACCTATGGCGCGCATCTTGTCTGTCTCAGCTGGCACGTCGTCCGCAGGGGTCTCGTCAAATTTGAAATCTCCTGTGTGCACAATAGATCCTACGGGAGAGGTTAAATGCACTCCTACGCAATCAGGGATACTGTGATTAACACGGAAAAATTTAGCCTGGAAATGCCCGAGCTTAAGACAGTCGGAGCTCTTGATCTCACGCAAATCGGACTGCTTGAGGATTCCATGTTCAGAAAGCTGTTTTTTTATAAGTCCAAGAGTAAGCTTTGTTCCATATACGGGCGGAAATCCAAGTCTGGGTAGTACGTAAGCTAGCCCACCAATGTGGTCTAGGTGGCCATGAGTAATGATAATACCTCGTATGCGACGTTGCCGCTCTTCGAGATACGTAATATCAGGGATAATATAGTCTATCCCAAACATATCTTCCTCCGGGAATTGGAATCCCATATCAATGGCGATAATATCGTCGCCATACTCAAATACCATAGAGTTTTTGCCGACTTCTTCAAGACCGCCAAGCGGAATTACCCGAAGACGAGGGGATTTGTTTTTAGGTTTGCGAGAATGGTTTTGTTTTTTTGGGGGTTGCTTGGATGCCAAAACAAGCTCTTTGTCTGAGCCATCTTGCATGATTTGCGTTATAAATCGGTCCAGTGCACTACTCTCTTTCTCTTGAGACTGTCTACTTCCCCGGATTTTGTCATTTTCCATAAATTGAATTATAATATTTTCTAATGGACGCATATATTATACCATGTATGCCTGATTTAGAAAACCACTATGATGTCAAAGCTGTCATCAAAAATAGCGATCCTTGGGTTTGGAGTAGAGGGAAGGTCTGCCGCAAAACACCTTCGAGCAGCAGGGTATACGGATATAACCATATGCGACAAAGGGGTCGACATAGAACATGGCGAGCAAGATTTAAAATACATACTAGGAGAGAAGTACATGGACAATCTCGCAGAGTTTGACGCAATCTTCAGGTCGCCGGGCATACCGATAAGCAGAGCGGAAATCCAGAACGCAGCAAAAAACCACGTCGAGATAACAAGCGTCACAAAGTATTTCTTCGACAAATGCCCCTGCAAAATAGTTGGCGTAACGGGAACAAAAGGAAAAGGGACCACATCGACGCTACTATACGAAATGCTAAAAGCGGGAGGGGTTGATGCGTATCTTGGCGGAAACATAGGCAATTCGCCGCTAGATTTTTTGCCAAAACTAGGAAAAGAATCGATAGTTGTTCTGGAGCTGGGACATGGACAAATAGAAGATCTGCACAAAGGGCCGGAAATCGGAATAATTATAGGGGTCACAGAAGATCACTTGGATTATCACCCAAGCACCGACAAATATAGGGCCGCCAAGTATCCATTAATAGCAAACCAGACATCTAGGCAGAAAGCCATAATAAACGTCGACTACGAAGGAAATCAGCCGTTCCTTAAGCTTGGATGCAGCAAGAAGTATGGCGTATCTACGAAGCGGTCTGTTAGGCGAGGGGCATACATGTCGAAAGACAGTATAATGCTCAAAAAAGGGCTATTCGCCGAGACGCTAATGCATGCGTCGGAAGTCGGACTTCTGGGGAAGCACAATCTCGAGAATGTACTTCCGGCATCTCTGGCAGCATCAATCCTTGGCATGCCAAGCGTCAAAATTGCAGAAACGGCAAGAAAATTCGAAGGGCTTCCTCATAGGCTAGAGGTCGTAGCAAGTAACGACGGGATAAGCTTTGTAAATGACTCGTTCTCAACTACTCCACTTACATCAATCGCTGCAATGCGCGCATTTGAGACGCCGCTCATATTTATAGCCGGTGGATCGGAGAAACACGCAGACTTTACACAGTGGGCGGAGACAGCGGCCGAAACCACAAATCTCAAGGATATACTAGTAATAGGAGAGACAGCAGGTCGGCTTACGGAAGCGCTGCAAAAAGCTGGATACCAAAACACAAGAATGGTAAAAACGCTTGAGGGTGCGTTTCAGTATGTCAAAGATAATGGAAAAAGAGGAGATACGGTTGTGCTTTCTCCTGCATGCGCAAGTTTTGACCAGTTTAAAGACTACAAGCAGCGCGGCGAAATATTCAGCAAGATGGCCAAGGAGTTCACGACGACTTCCTAATAAGAGCAAGCAGTTCTTTTGGGATCCCCTTTGTCAGAAGCAGCATCCCGCTATAAACAACACCACCAAGAGGTATTAGTAGAAGGACATTCATATTTTGAATATACGAATAGCTGATGTCCCTAAGCGCCCAAACAGAAAGACCCATAAGGGTGCCGGCAAGCGAAACCTTCCAAACAGTACCGAAGCTAAATGTAAACTTAAGATATCGTCTAGCTACGCTAAACGCCAATACAAACAATAGCATCTCGGTAAGAACTGCCGTTATGGCGGCCCCTCTGGCTCCGAACTGAGGGATTAAGAAGAGATTGAGACAGACGTTCAAGATGGCGCAGCTGCCATTGATCCATAGCAGCTTGTTTTGATGGTTGGTAGCAATGATTGAGTAGATAAACAAGTTGTTTATGAACGAGATCATCATGGCGATCATGAGGATTTTCATCACAATATCAGAGCCATAAAACCCTTCGTCGATACGACTTAAGAACTCCTCGGACGAGATAACGAATATAAGGGAGTAAGCCAAAACAAACGTGCCAACAACCATCGGAACCGCCGCCATAAAAAGAAAATCAAAGCTGTATTTAAGAATGTCTTTGACTCGGCTGCTTGCTTCCTTGATATGCCTAGTCAAAACAGGCAGAACGCTATTCATGAAGAAGACCGGGACCAGAGAAAGAATCTCTAAAATCCTCATAGGAACGCTGTAAAGACCGACTTCTGTAGGCCCCTGCATCAAGAGGAGCATGATAGAGCCGATGCGGAAATAAATCATATTAAGCACAAGCGCGAGTCCGTAAGGGAGGCAGCGTACAAAAACACTACGGATATATTTAAAATCGGTGCCGAACCGTATACGACCATATTTTCTGGCGGCCAAATACGTAACGAAGACCAAAACAACATTGCCGACAACACCTGCGAATATCAGGTGATAGAATCCGTCTCCGACATTATTCGCAAACCCGTAAAACGCAACATAAATCATGTACGACAGAGCGACCACCTTCCCCGCGACTTGCGCAAGAGCGGCGTATTGCATTTTAAGATTTAGTTGAAGAAGACTGGCCAGAGCGCTCTGAATAATAGATAAGAAAACGGCAATAGACGCTATCGCGATGCCCAGGTGCAAATCGTTATATTGCGGTATGAAATAAGCAGATACAATCGCAATTGCCATAACTACGGTGCACAGAATCATTCGCAAAGTAATTATATTGGCGAGAACGTATTCTCTCTTTTCTTGAGAATCTTCTTTGGCCATTTCTCTTACGCCAATGGTGAAGAGTCCCAGATCGGCCGCTATCCCGAAAAAAGCCAAAAACTCGTAAATAGCGGCATACCGACCATATCCTTCGACGCCAAGATAGTTTGTAATGAGTTTTACGATAAATATGCTCAAAAAAGCCATAAACAAGCGGCCAGCGATTTGAACAACAGTATTTCCTAAGACTTTTCGGGCTATAGACATGCTGAGTGATATATAAGGAACTTCTGAGCGGCAAAACTATAGCGTAAAAGAACTTGCCAACAAAGGCGATCTTATAGAGGCTTTTTCAGTACACAATAGGTTGTGGAAAGGAAGAGCTCCTTGAGCAGAGGTATTCGGGCCAGTGCCTTAAAAAGAGTCTTGTTAAATGTAGAAAGGTGAACGTGCTTGATGGAGGCTGCGCCGGATTTTTCAAGCTTAGTAACTACCTTAAAAAACTTCCTAATAGTAATGCGATTAAGGTAAGAGATATGTTCGCGCCCACGCTCATCCCGTGAAATTCTAAAAGAAACACGCCTATCGCCATTCGGATACTTCTTTATCGCCTCTTTGTAGAGGGCTATGCGGAATTTCTCGGTAGTGAAGACGTGGAGCCATGGGATCATAAGGGCATCCCATAGATGGTGGCCATATACAAAATAATATCCTTCAAAATTAATGTAGATCTCGCCACCCGGCTTAAGAATGCGGAGAGCTTCCAGAAGAGCTTTCTTGGTGTTGGGGATATGCTCGATAGCATCATTAAAAATAACAAAATCAAAATAGCTATCAGGCAGGAAGGAGCTTGTGGCATCGTCAACCGAGAAACGGCATTTGTCGGAGACTCCCTTCTCCTCAGCCATAGAATTCGCTTGAGCAATAAACTCGGCATTGAGATCAATACCCCAAACTTCCGCAGGGCCATTCATCGCCAAAAATATCGTTTTGCCACCACCTCCGCATGCAAAATCAGCCACCTTTTTGCCACGCACTTTTTCAAAAAAAAGGCCAAATCTATCATACCTTTTAAACAAATTCGGAGCTGTCGCAAACTCGTATGGAGCATAATTCAGATTCTCTCCAATCCCATCTTCGTTAAACGGATGAGGCATTGGCTTGAAAAGGCGATTAAGCCTTAGAAAGAATTTTATCAAAAACTTATTCATATAGTGAGAGTAGTATACCAAAGCCCAAGGCAAGGGCAATCACGATGCTGCAAAAACACAAAATCGGTTGCGGGGTAGCCTTACACAGGCTAATCTAGCGGCGCTGGTAACCAATTTTTTATGCAAGAGACCAAAGAGAGACTTAAGGTAATACAAAAGGAGATAAAGTCCGCAAAAATATTCCTCAAATTCCCGCAGCTCGAAGAGGAATTAAAGCAGCACGACCTCGAAATGAGCACGGAGGAATTTTGGAGCGACCAAGAACATGCAAAGAAGCTATCAGAAGAGGCAGGAAACATTAGGAAGACGCTATCGGAATGGAATGAATTCGAGAAAGAAGTACAAGATACGGAAGAGTTAACGGAGATGATGGATCCGGCAACAGACATAGAGGCTTTCGAAGAGCTCAAAAAATCTACAGCAGAAGCGGAAGCAAAGCTAAGCAAGTTGTCTGTACAACTATATCTGAACGGCAAATACGACAAAAACAACGCTATTTTATCCATTCACGCAGGTACGGGCGGAACGGATGCTCAGGACTGGGCGGAAATGCTCATGCGAATGTATCTTCGTTATGCGGACATCAAGGGGTGGAAGACGGAGATAGTAGAAAAAACTCAGGAGGACGAAGCTGGAATAAAGAGCGCGGAGATCACAATCACTGGACAGTTTGCGTATGGATTTCTAAAAGAAGAACACGGCGTACACAGGCTTGTAAGGATCAGTCCGTTCAACTCCGGAGGAACAAGGGAGACGTCATTCGCGCTTGTAGAGGTCACGCCTGAGATAGAAGAGCATGAAGTCGAAATAAAAGACGACGACCTCAAGATAGAGACATTCAGGGCTAGTGGTCGCGGAGGTCAGTCGGTCAACACGACAGACTCCGCCATACGTATAACTCACACGCCAACAGGAATAACTGTTCAGTGTCAGAACGAACGCTCTCAGCTTCAAAACAGGCAGGTCGCATTAAAAAACCTCAAGTCCAAGCTCGTAGCTCTGCAAGAAAAACACCATCTGGAAACAATAGAGCACCTCAAAGGCGAGCACGCACAGCATTCATGGGGTAACCAGATCAGATCCTACGTTTTGCACCCATACCAAATGGTCAAGGACCATCGTACGGATTACGAAACAAGCCAAATAGACAAAGTTCTAGACGGCGAATTAGATGATATAATTGAGGCGTCACTAAGGTCGGAAAAATAACCCTACCCCTTACGATGTTAGAAATACTCACGGGAGAAACCAACAAAACTCTCCGCGAAAAATCAGTCTCGGTAGCGAAAATAGACTCGTCGATCAAGAAGCTGATCAAGGAGATGGTTAAGTCTATGGGTTCGGAAAATGGCGTTGGTCTTGCAGCCCCTCAAGTCGGCAGCAATATCAGGGTCATCATAGCCAGACTCAATCCGGGAGAAGGAAACGAGATCATTGTAGCAATGGTCAATCCGGAGATAGCCTCTTGCTCCGAAGAAAAAGAAGCTGGAGAAGAAGGATGTTTGAGCCTTCCGGGGATGTGGGGTCAGGTGGTAAGGTCCAGAGAAATCATCGTCAGATTCACGAGTCAAAAAGGACAAGATCAGACGCTCAAGATGGAAGCGCTTAATGCTCGTATAGTCCAGCACGAAATAGACCACCTCGATGGGGTATTGTTTGTGGACAAAGCAACTGGAATACACGAAAAGAAGATGGAAATAGACGATTTGCAAATCTAGCCAAAACCTCCCTCTTCCATTCCTGACTCCGTAGTGTGAACAGGCCCTAGCCAATTCTCTTCTTCGTCCTCATAGCCCAGTACCAAAAAGGCTTAAGAACTTTTTCGCGTGCCTTGGTATAGCTCTGCAACTCGCCGCCAAACTTTTCCTTGAACTTGGTAATGCCTGCCCATGGATGTTGAGTGTCTCCCTCTGGAGCAACCCCAAACAAATCATAAGTCCTGCACCCTCGCTCCTTAGCATCCAACATCGCGCGCCACTGTAGCAGGTACGGTGCCATAGCCTCTCGATGCTTACTGGACGAGGCTCCAAAATAGTAAATAGCTGTGTCTTTGTAGAAGGTGACAATAATGCCGGCAATCACCTCGCAGTCGAGTTCGGCTAAATAAAGGACAGCATTTTTACCAAGCCGGTCGAGCATCGATTGATAATATTCTTGGTCATGTCCACGAAATCCGTCACGCCCAGTAGTCTCTACAAAAATCTTAAAAAACTCACTAACATCGCGCGATGTCCGTACCGCAACGCCATGCTTCTCGGCAACCTTGATATTGTATCTGCCCTTTGGCTTCATCTGCTTAAGGATGTCTTCTTCGCTCTGGCCTAGATTGACCAAAATCGTATCCTCTGGGAAATAGTGAGAATGAGCGCTTCTCCCCCATTTGCTCAAAAAAGAACAATTACCGCAAGGCGGCTCAACTCTGACAAAAACACACTTCTCTTTTCTGGCCATTTGGATAAACCCATCCATCAGCGGACGAAAATACCCAGGCCCGTCCAAAAGCGGTCCTCTTGGTGCAAAATACCAGCAAAGGCCCATAGGTAGCTTCTGCCTAACAAAAACCGCAGCAGCGCGCAAGCTATCGCCATCCTTGACCCCGCAAATCACAGACTTGCCTCGCGCAGCCACATTGGTTTGAAAATCCGCCCACATCGAAGTCTGATGGATATTGCCTTTTGGGTGTTTGAGCGAGAAGGCATCAAGCTCCTTTTCGGAAATTTTGCAAAATTGAAGCATAAAAAAACATTACGGACTGAGATTAGCAGGAAGTGACACGTAGCAACAAGTTTATTCGTTGGCGTTAGCCCAGTGCCAATTTCTCGCGAATCGCATCAACAGCCCCGGCAAGCCCATCAGGTTTTTCGAAAAACATAAAAGTATCGGGAGCAAACGAGGCTAATAGTTCCTGAATCTTCGTGCGCTCGGAAGGATTGTCAGGGGCTGAACAGTGCAATATAACAAGCTGGCATCTTTGAGAAATCGCTTCCCGCGCTCTATCGCCATCTTCGGCCCACAAAACGGTTGTTGGCTTATTCACGAGGAGGAGAGTAAAAATACACAGATCCGAATTATGGCTCTGCTTAAGGAAAAAGTCAAAGCAAAAGCCCCTCGCTCATGCGAGGGGCTTTTAAGTTCTTATTAAAGATTTTATTTTTGCTTCAGGAGGCCTTGGAAACGTCCGAAGGATTTGCCCGGAAGCGAAAAGTAACAAATCAAAATCTAATTCCCCATCTTCTGGCGTATAAACGCAGGGATATCGTATTCACTCTCTGTCTCCTTCATTGCGGTTGTGTCAGGGCGATGAAGTGATGAAGAGTGCAAAGTGGAAACGGTTTTGCGATGGTCGTCAAAGCCCGTAGCAACTACGGTCACCTTGATCTCGCCGGTATAAGAATCGTTGATTACGGAACCGAATATAATATTGGCTTCCGGATCGGCAGCTTCGGTAATAATACGAGCAGCTTCGTCCACTTCAAACATAGACAAGTCATTTCCACCTGTAATGTTGAACAGGATGCCTTTAGCTCCGGCAATATCCATTTCAAGAAGAGGACTGTCGATAGCAGCACGAGCAGCTTCGGCAGCACGGTTTTCACCAGTGCCGTAACCTATACCCATAAGAGCGCTACCAGCATTTTCCATAATTGCTTTAACGTCAGCGAAGTCAACGTTAATCATTCCGTGTACGGTAATCAGGTCGGAAATACCCTGAACACCTTGCCTAAGAACATCGTCAACGACAGTGAAAGCTTCCGTAAGAGGAGTCTTTTTATCGATGAGTGACAAGATTTTGTCATTAGGAATGACGATCATCGTGTCAACCTTGTTCTTAAGGTTTTCTAGGCCTTCGTCAGCCTGAGTCTTTCTTCTGTGTCCCTCAAAAGAAAAAGGCTTGGTAACTACGCCAACGGTAAGGATGCCAAGATCTTTTGCGATCTCCGCAATAACAGGAGCGCCGCCGGTTCCCGTGCCACCGCCTAGCCCGCAAGTAATAAAGACCATGTCGGCCCCGTCAAGCACTTGCTTGATTTCCTCGGAGCTTTCTTCAGCAGCCTGCTTCCCTACTTCAGGATGGCTGCCTGCGCCTAGCCCACGAGTTGTTGCTTTTCCCACGTTCACCTTGGTAGGTGCCTCCGAGTGGTACAAAGCTTGAGCGTCTGTATTGACCGCAATGAAATCCATACCCTTTACGTTGGATTTGATCATGCGGTTTACAGCGTTTCCACCTCCTCCCCCTACACCGACCACTTTGATTGACGCAACAGGAGTGATGTCTGGAGTAATCTCCATATTTCTTTTCCTGTTGTTAGCTCCAGAAAACAAGTTCTTGAGAGCGTCATCAGAGCCACCGGATTTTCTATCGTCGTTTGTCATGGTTAATGAGTTTAGGAGACAAATGGGGGGGGTATATATAATTGTTAGTTATCAAAAAATCTTGGCCTTAATTTTCAAATTGTACTACTGACTGTCTCTATGGCATCAGCCCTTTCACCCAGCTCTTCACGCTTCCCCAGGCCTTGTCGATCTTGAATCCCTTCAGATCGATTCCGTATCCGCTATGTCCTTCGAACCTGGCGCCCCATATAGCTAAGCCTATTGCGGTTGCATAAGCGGGGTCGTCGATTTTATCAACAACTCCTTCGAAGTTCTGAGGGAAACCAATCTGGACAGGCAGGTTAAGGGTATCTCTTGCCAAATCCACGGCTCCGGGAATCTTGGTCGCAGCTCCTGTCAAAATCGCTCCGGCTGGAAGCATGCCATCGCGGCTAATCTTGGCTAAGTCGTCCTTGACCATACAAAAAATCTCGTGATATCTGGCTTGGATAATCTCAGCCAGCTGCCTCTTGGAAACGGTTTGCGTATCTATTTTGCTTAAAAGAGAAAGATCTATGGTTTCGCGATCATTAACATCTTCGGGTATGCAAGATCCATACTCAATCTTAATCTTGTCAGCTGTATCAATAGAAGTACGTAATCCGATGGCAATATCGTTAGTCACATTCTCTCCTCCAACAGGAATTACAGAGGTGTACAAAGTAGTGCCTTCTTCGAAGACGGAAACAGAAGTTCCTCCGCATCCAACGTCTATTACAACAACGCCCAACTCTTTCTGCCTTTTTGACAGAACAGCTTCGGCAGCTGCAAGACCGGATGGAATAATATCGTCAATATCAACGCCGGCTTGATGCACACACTTCTCAATATTTTTTACAGCAGGAGAAAGTCCAGTAATAAGATGAGCCTCGACTTCAAGCCTAATGCCGATCATGCCAACTGGATACTTAATACCTTTCTGTTCGTCTACGGTAAAAGACTTAGGGATGATTCGCAAAATTCTTCTGTTGCTTGGAATAGAAACAGCTTGCGCTGCTTCAAGAACTCTGTCGACGTCATCCTCTGCGATTTCATTTCCACTGTGAGAAACCGCAATAACACCCTTGCTATCCTGAGAAGCCAAGTGTGTTCCTCCGATTCCAAGGAAAACATGGTGGATAGGTTCTCCGGCCATCCTCTCCGCATCTTCTAGCGAAGACGAAATGCTGTTTATGGTCTCTTCTACATCAATAACGCTTCCCTTTCGAAGACCAAAGGAAGGCGCAACGCCAACGCCAATAACATTTGGAACAGCTCCCCTCTCTTCAAGCGTGCATACAACTGTACGAATTTTAGAGCTACCAATATCTAGGCCGGCAATCAAACGGCTTTTGGACATGTTTTTGATTTTAAGGAATTTTCTCTGCGTAGTCTACGAGGAATATAAGCAAAAAGCAAAGGGCACATCAAGACTTTGTATACCTTTTTTTGCCAAAAAACGGCTAGTAAAAGCCAAGTGTGCTAATTTTTTATACAGCTACTCAATCTGATAAAAGCCGAAAAACCACAAAAAACCAACAGCCAAAAAACGGCTAGTAAAAGCCGAAAAACATGTTCAAAGTAGACCGCGAAACGCACGAGCATTGAACAATAAAATTACTCTGTCGAAAATATAAATAATTTTTTTGTTCACGGAGCCGAGAAGAGGGCTTCGGGAAGGGATCAAGTAGCCATCGGGACTTTTGAGAGGCGTATGGCGGGATCAACGAGCATGGCACGAAATAAAAAATCTGACAAAAGCAGGCCGATCATCAAAAAACCCCTTGTACAAGCCGTAAACAGGGGGTTTCGGTGGCCAAGATACAGCTTCACAACAATATTCGCATTAAGGCAACTCAAAACAGCTGTTTTTCATAGAGTCCTAAAACAAACTTAGCTGACTTTTTTTAAATTCACCATTTTTTTTGTTGTGTTCCCATTCGCCATTGAGAGCATGGAATCGTCCCGTTAGGCTGTTAAATTCCAACTCCTCAAATAGTTTTAGGATTTTCTCGTGGTCGACATCATGAGTAATACAGTCGGCAAGGCGGAAGTCGATATCGACGTCATTGACAAGCTGAGCAAGGTCCCTGCTAAAGAATGCCATCTTCTTATTGTCGACAAGCTTGTCTCGAAGCTTGCCGCTAACATTGTCTATGTTGTTGTATACACCCTCCAGCGTCTCGTAATCGTTCAAAAGCGAAGCGGCCGTTTTTGGACCTACTCCGGCAACTCCGGGAATATTGTCGCTGGGGTCACCGCACAAGCCTTTGTAGTCAACAACTTGGCTTGGTTTAATACCTAGTTTTTCCATAACCTGATCGGGAGTATAATATGTAACTTCTCGGTATCCCTTCCTTGGAGAAGCAACGGTGGTATGTTCGTCAATTAACTGAAAAGCATCTTTATCCCCTGTAACAATAACAGTTGTAAGGTCGTGATCCTTGGCTTTGGATGCCAAGGTTGCAATCAAGTCATCTGCCTCGTAGCCGGACTGTTCAAAAATAGGCATATTAAAAGCACGAACAATTTCCTTGATACGAGGTATTTGAGAATAAAGTTCGTCCGGGGCTTTAACTCGAGTAGATTTGTATTCATCGTAAATCTCATGCCTATGAGTAGGGCCTTTTTTGTCAAAGGTTACAGCGATATAATCAGGAACTTCTTCCGCCAAAACGCCCATCAACACAGTAGTGAAGCCAAAGACGGCATTGGTCATCTCTCCGGATGCGGTAAAAAGAGGAGGAATGGCATGGAACCCTCTGTGAACAAGTGCATTTCCGTCGATAAGAACAAGTTTTTTCATGAAAACGCGAGAAGCTACTAACTAATCCAGGCTGTCTGAGCTATTGGAATTATCGGTTATGCCGGTAATGGTGTCGATAATGTCGCCAAAGTTGATGTATTTGATGATATCAAGACCCATTGCACGTCCAACGGTACCAACAATCACAACGGACAAAATAGTAACAACGAGCCCTATAATTGCATACCTGATAGTACTAACAGCTTGTTTTATTTTATCCTCCTGTCCTCCCGATAATATGAAAGAAATTCCTCCGAAGAAGATAAAAGCAACACTCAAAAACCCGGCAATTATAATCGCATAAGCTATTCCCCTGTTGATAATCTCTACTACGTCGTAAGTTTCCGCGGCACTTACTATTGAAACATCGGGAGCCATAATTATTTAGTTACAAGATTAAAGTGTAGAAAGAGTACAAAAATTCTACTGCTCTTTATAGGAGTAAGCAACCGGAAAGACTGTTGCATCTTTGGTAAAAGATTTTAGAGTTCTCCATTGCTGGAGAAGGCAACCTCGGAGCCATCGGGTTCGATGATCTTGAGATTCACTCTTGCATTGTGTTTTGAGCCAATCACGCGCAAAAGCACGCGCAGAGCTTTCGCAGTTTGCCCGTTTTTACCAATTACCTTGCCCATATCCTCTTTAGCAACCTTGAGCGTAATAAGTACGCCCATCTCATCAACAACTCTCTCAACAGCAACCTCGTCGGGGTTGTCCACAACCTGCTTAACAAAATACAAGATAAAATCTTTGTCTGGGCCTACGGAGTGATCGTCAGTGGCGGCGGTCATTTACAGAGTTATTTAAAGAATAACTGGCGATATTATACACCAGTGATAGCGTGACGCAATATAACCGAGAGAATGTTTAAGCAGCCTCAGCGTCTTTTTTGTCCTCTTCTTCCGCAGGTGCCTCTTCGGTAGCTGGCTGATCGGCAGACTCCGCTTCCGCCGCAGGTTTTTCTTCCGAAGCCACCTCTGGTTCTAATGCCTCTTCGGCAGGAGCTTCCTCTTTTGATTCCTCCGCTGTAGCGGGTTCTGGTGCGACTTCAGCTTCCTTTTTGGCCTCTACAGGTTCTACTACCTCTTCAGGAGGAGTAGCGGAGGATTCCTCGACGTGCTTGTCTTCAGCAGGTGCTGGGGTTGCAGCAGGTGGACTACTTGCGGGTGGAGTAGTAGGAGCTTCTTCCTCTGGCCCCTTCCCTTTCCTCTTCTTGTCTCGAGGCGCAATATACTTGTCCATATCTGCCATACCTTTGCTCTTCAATAGAGACGCAACGGTATCGGTTGGTTGAGCTCCGACAGAAATCCAATATTTAATACGATCTTCTTTGAATTCAAGCTGTTTAGGATTCTCTATAGGATTGTAGAACCCCAAGACTTCGATAAATTTACCTTTAATGGGAGACGTGTGTTCAGCAACGACTATTCTATAAGATGGTCTGTTTGTTTTCCCTGTGCGGGTTAGTCTGATTCGCAGCAATGTTGAAAAATTAAAAAATACTGATTGGTAAGCGAAAAATCGCTCCCATAGTCTATCGAGAAAATGACGTAAGTCAAGGGAAGTAGCGAAAACCTAGCCAACGAGCTTGGTTTTTACGGTCTTTATAACGCCGGAAAGGCTGGAGTCTTCTTCAATAAGTTTAATAAGACGCTCTTTGTTCAAAAAAACCTCTCTCCCCCAGGCGGAGCTGCCTACCTCGACAGTAAGAATGCCATCCTTGAAATACAAAGGGGTAATCTCGGAGGCATCACCGCCCCATATATCACGGACGGACTGACGTGCCCGATCGCGAACTAAGGCAGCCCTGACTTCTCTTTGCATTCCATATGCATTGGCAGCCTTTGGCAGTAGGTCTTTTAGAAGTGTAAAACCATCCATAAATACGGGATTATCTCTATGCGCAAACCTCGTGATACATTTTCAAAACTTCTTTTGCCATCTTCCGCCAGCTAAACTCCTTAACGCGTTCCCTGCCTTTGGCAATCAGCTCTTGTTGGAGGCTTTCATTGACCCAAATTTTCATAACAGAGTCACTGATGTCGGTAGGGTCATATGGATCAAAGAAGACGGCGTTCCCTTCGCCGCAAATCTCCGGTATACATGCGGCTTTTGACGCAGCGACAGGTGTGCCACAGGCCATAGCCTCCAGCGGAGGGAGTCCAAATCCTTCGTACAAAGAGGGGAAAACATACACCGTGGCGGCGCTATACAGAGCAGGTAGGTCAGCTTCTGGCACCATATCTGTAAATACAACATCTCCTTCGAGACCAAGATTCTGAATAGTACTTCTGACTTCTACATATAGAGGATCTTCTTTGCCTGTTATGACAAGCTGACCATCAAACTTCTCATCCTTTTTCAGATACGAAAAAGCTTTGATAAGATTGACTAAATTTTTGTGACTCCTCCATACGCCAGTATAAAGAATGAAAGGCTTAACAATGCCATATTTCTTCTTGATATCGGATAACACAGACCTTCTTGTGACCTCTTTGAATTCAGGGTTAACGCCTTCATATATAACTTCGATTTTTCCAGAAGGAACTTTGGTAAGTTCGATTAAATCCTTCTTCGTGTTTTCGGAAACAGCTATCACCCGAGAGGCATGCCTTGTTACAGACTTGATAGCAAGTTGGTAAGCGAGCCTACGATACAGAGAAGTCATCTTCTTGCCGGGGTAGAAATGGAGAGTTAGGTCGTGAATAGTCACGATCGAAGGCCTTGTGTATAGAATCGGCGCATTGAAATGCGTAAAATGCACTAAGTCTATTTTTTGCTTACGGAGCATCAGCCAAAACGTAAACTGCTCGGAAAAAGAATAGTGACGTGCGTTTGCCAAAACCTTAGTAACACGCTTATTTGGCGGCGTAAAATCCTCGTATTCAGGACTGTTCATAAAGAGAACGTACTCATTCTCGTCGTCAATTTCGAGAAGATTGGAAATCAGCTCGTGGACATAGCGGCCGATACCGGTAAACCCGGGACCATATATACGAGCATCGATACCTATTCTCATAAAAGAAAAATTATTAACGAGGGGATGTTACCTTTAAGTTCCTTAAAATTCCAGCCCACTGGGCTCTTTTGACAGGGCTTGTGCGGAATTGCTTATTAAAATCTGTCTCATTGGAAGGTATTTCCACGGATGCCAAATTAGACAAAGGCGTCTCTGCGCTATCAATATTCCGCGCCCTTATATTATGAGGGCAGACTTCTTGGCAAATGTCGCACCCAAAACAAAAATCCTGGCTACCTAGCATCTCCTTCTCTTCGGGTGAGAACTCCCCTCTTTTCTCTATGGTGAGGTATGAAACACACTTCCTCGCATCAAGGCATTGACCTGATAGAGCGCCTGTAGGACAAGCATCGATGCATTTTCTACACTCCCCGCACCTTCCAAAATCCAGCTGATTGCCAGCATCGTAATTATCAAACTCAAGCTTCGTTAATATAGATCCAATAAGAACCCACGAGCCGAAATCTTTTGTAATAAGACAAGTATTCTTACCTATAAAACCAAGGCCGGCTTTCGCTGCGAAATATCTTTCAAAAATAGGACCTGTGTCGACATACCACCTAGCGTCAGAATCCCCAAGAACGGCAATATAATCGGCGAGTTTCTGTAGGTCAGCACCCATCGCAGAGTGATAGTCGTCATACCAAGCATAGCGCGCCACCCTGCCGGTTTGCATTACGTGATCGCCGGGATAATAATTCCTGCCAACCATAATGATGCTTCTCGCACCTGGCAAAATAAGGGCTGGGTCAGAACGTTTATCAGCGGAGCGGCCTAGCCATCCGGACATATCTCCAGCTTTGCCATCGGCTAGCCAATCATAAAAAAACCTTACCTCCGTGTCGTCAACACGAGTATCGGTTGCGCCAAAAAGCTGAAAGCCAAGGCTGGTAGCGTAAGAATGTATTTTTTCAATAATTTTCATAGCTTTACACAAGCGGAACGGAATCCTATTATAGCAGTGGAGATAATCTAGGGCTATCTTCGAAAGGCAAATACCATAAATAACAAAAACATGCAGGTAAACATTGTTACGAAACACGTTAGTGACAGGAAGAAAGAAGAATTTACAAGCTATTTTGACAAAAAAATACCAAGGATAGAGAAGCTTACAACTCATTTCGCGGACGACGCAGTCCTCCTAACGGCTACGCTTGAATATTTCGAGAAGCATGATGCCTATAGGGCGAACTTGAGAATGGAAGTGCCGTCAAATACACTAGTCGCTGAAGAATCAGCGCACTCAGTGACGAAGGGAGTCGATGACGCTGTCGACAGACTTGTATTGCAGCTCAAAGATCACTTGGACAAATTGAGGAGTAGCTAGAGCCAAATCAAAGTAAAATGATTCACGACACAGGAGTGAATATTTTTCGCGGAAAATCGAGCAAAACCCTATCGAGGGATAGCAGCGCTATTTAAGGCTTTTGAGAGAGGAGCCATATGGCAAAATACTCCTGAATATCTGTGTTATTTTATTTTGATTTGGCTCTAGCTGGACGATAGCCGCATAACTTAGTACACTGTGGCTACGGAATTAACACTATCTAACTTACACAATGGAAGCATTCAATATATTACTACTGGTAGCTGGTTCCGCTATAGGAGCGGCGATAAGCTTTGGCGCCTTACGCGTTAGCAAGCATTACAAGGAAAAACTAGAGCAAAAAGAAAAAGAAATACTGGACGCGGCAAGAGAGCAGGCTGCAAAACTGATCACAGAGACGCGAGCAAGAACAGAGGAGATCAAGGAAACTGCCAAGGAAGAGACTACGAATATGGAGCAGCAATTAGAGATGCTGAAAAAAGCGCTAGACTTCAAGGGGAGCATTTTGGACAAACGAGAACAACGCAACGAAGCAATCAAAAGTTCGCTCAACGAAACCAACAGGGAAATAAGAAAGCTGGAGGAAGATATAGAAGGGGCGGAACAAGAGATGGTAGAGAAGCTTAAAGAGAAGACAAAGTTGAATGCGGACGAAGCAAAGAAAATGATCTTGGCGAAATTCGACGCGGAAATGGAGTTGCAACGCGGCAAACTTTTGAAAAAGACAGAGGAGGATTTGGCGGAAGATATTATAAGTACAAGCAAAAATATTCTAAGAGGTGTTATTCAGAAGATCACTTCCCCAAGTTCTGTAGATAAAAATTCAACAGCGGTTAAGATCAAGAATGACAAATTCAAAGGAGTTCTTGTAGGCAAAGGTGGTAAAAACATAGAATACTTTGAAAGCATGCTCGAAAACATAAGTATCATTTTTAATTTGGAGCCAAACTCGATTTATGTCGGTGGATTAAACTTGGTGAATAGGAATATAGCCAAGCTTGCTATAGAAGAATTGCAGAAAGAACGCGGCGCATTTGGAGAGCACCAGATCAAGCGAGCTCTGGACTATGCTAGAAGCGAAATAGACAAAAAGATCTTGAAAGCCGGACGGGAGGCAATCAAGATAGCTAATATCAACATGGATATACCGGAAGACTTAGTTAGGCTTGTAGGCAGACTGAAGTTCAGGACAAGCTTCGGGCAGAATATTTTACAACATTCGATAGAAATGGCGGCGATGGCGGCATTAATGGCGGCCGAAATCAATGCCGATATTGAGAAGGCGAAGGTAGCAACATTTTTCCACGATATTGGAAAAGCGATCGATCACGAAGTTGGAGGATCTCACGACATATTAACTAAGGAGATTCTTGAAAAATACAACTTCGATCCGGACATAGTACATGCGGCATATGCTCATCATGACGGAGAGCCTCAGAGAACGGCAGAGGCCATGCTGGTTAAAGCGGCAGATGCAATATCTGCGGGACGCCCAGGCGCAAGACAAGAGTCTTTGACAAGTTACTTGGAGAGGATACAAAAACTTGAGAAAGTGACAAGAGGTTTTGAAGGAGTCAAAAAATCTTACGCAATATCTGCGGGACGAGAAGTTCGCATTATAGTCGACGAAGACAAATTGACGGATGAAGCGATGAAGGAGCTCGCGCAAAAAGCGGCAAAACAAATAGAAGAAGAGCTGACGTATCCTGGAAAAATCAAAGTGAACGTAATTCGCAGAACGGAAGCCATAGATTACGCACGCTAAAAATAAAAAAATCATAAGGCAATGACTCAAGACGACAACAAGAAGAAAGAACATATCGTGGACAAGGTCGACAAACTTGTGGTAGGTGCCATAATCGGCGGCGCCATAGGATCCGTCCTAGGGTTGACGCTAGCTCCGAAAGAAGGCAAAAAAACCAGGCAAGAGGTAGCAGAAAGATCCAAGAAATTCATAGGAGAGCATCAGAAGGAATTTGCCATTGCGAAGAAACTTACAAAAGAGACTGCAATCGGGATATACAAACTTATCAGAAATACAGTAAGGAAAAAGTAATACTGATGAAAAAGTTAAAGCCAAATCTCAAAATCACGGCGATAGTAGTGTTGGCACTAGCTATTTTTGGAGCGATTTACGTGCTGCAGTTTGCGTACGCTGACTTCGTGTATCCTAGTACGTTTATAGGCGATACGAATATTGGGTTAATGCACAAGGATGAGGCGATGGATATTATAAAACAAGAATTGTCAGGTTTCACAGGAGAAAAGGTTGTAATTATAAATAATGGTCAGGCATTCGAGTTTACGGCGGAGAGCCTCGGAGTGTTATATGATGCAGGCAAGATAGAGGAGTCACTGCCAACACTATGGAAAAACAACGGCATTGTTAGAGGAATATATATGGCTATAGTCAAGAACCAAGTAGGCTTGGAAGTTGCGGTAGATGAAGAGAAGCTCAAGGAGTCCATATCAATACTATACACCGAAGATGCTCCTCAAAATGCATATTTGTATTTAAACGAGGATACTGGCGAAATAGAGATTAGCAGCGAAGTTAATGGGCAGACACTTAATATAGAGGATTTTGTACTTAGCCTGAAAAATAAATTCGAGAATATGGACAGTGAAGCAATAACGCTATCGTTAGACACGCTCTATCCTAGCGTTACGGCCGGGGACGTCGAACCATTTGTAGGCATGGCAAAAGATATATTTGGAAACACGGTATCCATACACTATAGCGATAAGTCATGGGATTTTGATCCTAACCAGCATGCGGAAATCATAACTTTTGGGACGCAAAGCACACTGGAAATAGATGGTATAGAGAGGCAAATCGAAATAGCTTGGGATGATAGCGGCAACAGTGAGCAAGCAGACTTGTCTGAAAAAGTTCTAACGACCCTAAAACTGTCGTTAGACGAAAACGCAATACATGACTATATAAACCAAGAAATAATAAGTGCTGTCGAAACACCATCTCAAAGCGTCGTGATAACTATTGACGAAGCCGGCGATATATTCTTTGAAGGTACGGCCGAAGATGGAATTACGGTAAACGAAGAGGCTTTTAAGATGGCTTTGGGGCTTGCGTTGGAAAACAAAGTAAGCGAGATAGAAGTGCCGACTATGACTGTAAGAGGAGGGGTGGATATACCAGAGGAGCTACAAGAGCTTGGTATAACAGAGCTGATAGCTACGGGCTACACGGGTTACTCGGGATCGCCATACAACAGGGGAATGAATATAGCGGTAGGAATGAGCAAATTTAACGGTGTTCTGGTCGAGCCAGGGGAGGTTTTCTCTTTTCTGGACACTCTTGGAGTAGTGGATGGATCGACCGGGTACTACAAGGAACTTGTAATAACGAATAACGAAACCAAGCCGGAATACGGAGGAGGGCTATGCCAAGTTTCGTCAACAATGTTTAGAGCAATGCTATATGGTGGACTACCTATAGAAACAAGATACGAGCATTCATATGCCGTTTCATATTATGCGTACCCGAACGGATACGGGCTGGACGCAACAATATACCAACCTTGGCCTGATTTACAGTTCACGAACGATACAGGTGGATACATACTAATACAGGCTTATGTAGAAGAGAACGAAGCTTATTTCAAATTTTACGGAACGAGTGATGGGCGTACCGTTGCAATGGATGGTCCGTATTACAGCAACTACGTCTCTCCTCCGTCTGACGTCATTATCTACACAGACGAGTTACAGCCTGGTGTAAGTAGCAAACAAGACAGTGCTCATACTGGGTTTGACGTGGATTGGTACAGAACAGTAGTCATGCCGGACGGCACCGAAACAACGGAAAACATTCACAGCCACTATCAGGCATGGCCGGCAAAATACTTGGTCGGAGCGCCATTGGAAGAAAGTACGGAGGATCAGGAGTAGGCTTGACAAAAAGCATAGATAAAGTAAAATTACGCTCTTGTAATCGAAAATATCCAGATGGTTATGCTACTACCGGGAGATGAACCAGGCAGAGACGAGGCAGCAAAGGACCCGCAAGAAGAAGCCACCGCAGGCGGTACCGTGCCGGAACAACGCGCAGAGAATGATGCTACGCAGGCCGGTAGTATGAGTGGTGGTATACAAATACTGGCAAGCAGTATAAGGACTTCAGTAGTTAAGGGCGTCTTGGAATGTGATCCTGCACAAAGAGTGATTTCAACGACAATTAATGTCGGAGGACAAGAGATACGAGTAGCGGGAGTATTCCCAGAAGGCTTGGAAGTAGGCGAAATGAGCAGGTACATAACGGTATTAGAAACTTATCACGCAAGCGAAGGATTGCACCCGTTCTATCAACAAATGGTACAGTCGATCATATACTCATACGCCAGGTCGGCTTTGAATACAGCAGCAAGAAGCGGGATGCAACAACCTGTTATAGTAGAAGCGGGTGCGGGGACGGGGCTAGTGACGGAGGTTGCGGCAAAGGCGTTCCCGGATGCCATCATATTCCCTGTCGACATAGATACTCAGTATCACGAATTCCTTAAACGGAGGACGGAAGGAGACTTCCGGATACTGCAAAGCGAAGAAGATGCTGATGGAGTAACGGTTGAGGGGTTTCCTGCAAATGTCATACCTCTGCATGGAGACGCAAGGCATTTTGATCTGCCAGGCACAGGCGCTGTTGTAATAATGTCAGCATTCCACAAGCACCATATACCGGATTGGGACTTGGCAGATTCTTTCAGGCAAGATGCAGCAATGCTTAAACAAGCCAAAAGGCTTTATCCGGGCTGCGAACCGATAGTGATCGTAGCCGATGAGAATATAAGCGAAAAAAGACACAGAAGTTTAGATACAAAACAAGAAGAACTCTCGAATATGCATGCAAAATTCATAAGAGATATGCAAACGGAGAAGGCGGAAACAGAGGTAATTACAGGTGAGATAGAAGAATTGATAGAACTTATGTCTCGAGATCCGAAAGACCAAAGCAGGATTGCACGCCAAGCAGAACACATAAGGGAGTCGGATCCATACAGTAGCTATGTCGTAGCAACAAAGGCACATGTTGGTATAGTTGGAAAACAGCCTACGACTATAGGGAGCGACGACGGCATGGATGCTGTGTATCCGAGTGACGAAGCTAAGTGGGCGGAAGCGGAGAGTCAAGTTCAACATATGTTGATAACGCTGAAGAGAAGGGCAGATAAACTACTTGGAATGTTGTCGACAAACGAAGAGTCCTCTATGAGGGAAGGCATAAGAGGCATCTTGGCAGTAAAGAAATTCATGAAGCAGGCACATGATGCGGGAGTAACAATAGATGGCGCAGTTGTAGAACCTGATTACAATCCAAGCTCTCGCGAATGGGAGATGATAAAACCACAACTGGCACAGAAAGGATTAACTCTTCCAAGAGTTGGAGAGTGCAAAAGGTCGCTTGCAGAACAAAACGAAGCAGCCAAAATGGCAGGGTTAGAAAGGCAGGGGGGAATAAGAGTCGGACCAACGGGGACAGATCAATTAGAATCCGGCGGCGGAGTATGGATTTCAATATATCAACTCACGGATGAAACCATACAGCAGCTGATTGAAGAGTCCCAAGATACTACTCCATAAGCTTCTTGACCTCTTGATTGTAAGGATCCAACTCAAGGAGTCTCTTTGCTGCACTGTGCAGTTCGTCCGGAAGACCAAGCTTCTTATAATATTCAATAGTAGCCCACAAATAATCTTTGTTGCGTGGAGATTTGCGACTGGCTTTTTCAAAATTATGTAAAGCCTTCTCGTCATTATTAAGTTCGCGATATACATGGGCCAAATTAGCAAATCTTGCGGCCCTGTTGTCATCCATGGACAAAGCATTCTCATAAGCCTCTGCGGCTTCAAGCAGCCTCCCCTGCCTATATAAAGCCAAACCGAGATTTCCATAATAAACGGGATCTTTCTTGAGATTAACGAGTTTATGGAAGAAAAACTCGGCTTTCGGGTAGTTTTCTATCTCCAAATACACAAGTCCAAGATGCAGGTTCGCATCAAGGTGAGTCTCATCAATGGAAAGAACATTGATAAAAGTCTGTTCGGCGGCGGCAAAATCTTTCCGAGAAAATAATACCTCACCCTTTTTAAAAATTTTACGTATATCATCACCTTTCGCAATTTTCACAGGAGCGCTATGGGTGTCATCAGTTTCTTCTACAGTCTGTGTCTTGTTATCTATGTCTTGCAATCTGCGCTCTTCCTCTTCTAGTTTAGCTTGCATCTTGTTTTGAGTGAGCAGCAGCAGCAGTCTACGTACAAAAACAAACCCCAGGAAGACAAATCCGCCAATAACTATAAGAAGTTTAATAAAAAACATAAATAATTAGTTAGTATCAGATTGGCTGTCGTCATCAAAGCGCTCCTTGGGTGGAACAAATTTCTTAATATCGGAAACGCTAGCGGAAAAGAATTCGCCATCGTTTTCAAGACGTATCTTCTGATTCAAAACGTCGGCACCGCGTAGCCTGCCTTTGCGTTTATCATTTAGGAAAACCTCACTCATCATAGGGGGTATGTTTTTGCGCAAATTATCATATTCCTTCGCTTCATAAGAAAGACAACACATAAGTTTGCCGCAGACGCCAGAAAGCTTCTCGCTACCTTTGTTAGACATGCCCTGCACGCGTACCATGTCCATTGTAATACTGCTCAGCTTGCCAACAACTTGGCCACAACACAATTTCCTGCCACATTTTCCATATCCACGAACAAATCTGGATTTATCACGAGGGCCTATCTGTTGCAAATGGATCTGTTTTTGAAATTTTTTGGCAAGATCTTTCACCAGTTCGCGGAAATCAACTCGCTCCTCAGATGTAAAAACAAAATTGATTTTCGCACCATCCAGAGAATATATAGTCTCTACAAGATGCATGTTAAGTTCGTATTCGTCTATGAGCTTCCTGCATGCTGCCGCAGCTTCATCGGAAGATTCTTTATTTGCATTGAGCCTCTGAACGTCATGGTCAGTAGCTTTTCTAAGGACAAGGTAGCCCTTGGACAAGTCATCATCTTCGACCTCGGTAGGAGACATAATTACCCTACCCATCTCATTAGAACCTTCATCGTCAGAAAAAACAACGATGTCAGCCTTGTCAAAAGAGTCATCATCAGCCGATGGGATGTAAATAGTCTTATAATGAAAAAAGGAGGATATTCCGTGGGCCTTGGTTTTTTTAGCCATGTTTAAAAGCTTAACATCAGATTTTCTAAAGCGAGCTTGGTATTCACATTTCGACCCATAAGATAGCGTGTTTCATCTATTTTGTGAACCAAATTAAGTAAATTCTCTTTTGAAAAAGATATTACTTCGGGGAAATCATCATTATCCGTATCGTTTGTAGAAATTTTTGCATTTAGTAGGCTGCGCGCGATATGGAGAAAAATCTCCATAAATATATCACGATCCCTGGGATCAACTTCTTTATCGGTAAGAGTTTGAACATACAAAAACCGTTTTGTAATATCTTTGTCTCGAAAAAACGACCTTATGTCATTATAAAAACGCAAATAAGCGGAAAGCACATCGGTATCGCGCAAAAGCTCAATGGCTTTGCCGGGCCTACCTAGGGAGAGCATGCAAGCTCTATTCAGCATCTCAGGCGTGGAGTCTATGTTGAGTGCTTCCTGCATTGCAGCGATTTGAGACGCGAGTTTGCGTTCCGAAATCGCTGGAAATTTCATCACTCGTGATCTGGAAACTATAGTGGGAAGCAGACCATGTACATTAGTAGCAGTCATTAAAAACAGTGTATTCTTTGGCGGCTCTTCGAGAGTTTTCAAAAAACAATTAGCAGCCTCTGGCGTCATTCGCCCAATATTATCCAGTAAAACTATTTTGTATTTGCCCTGCGCGCTCATGTGGAGAGTTGAGATAAGATCACGGATTTCCTCGATTTTTATAGATTCTCCATCGTCTCTGATTTCGATTGTATCCAAGTGAACCCCTTTCTCTATTTGGATACATACAGGGCACTTGCGGCAATAATTCTCGCTGCATTGCAAAATCCCGGACAGAGTCTTTGCGACCAAGAATTTACCAACCTTATCAGGGCCTACGAACAAGTAAGAATGGCTAAAATTCCCGCTGGAAAGATCACTTTCCAGTTTTTGGAGCTGTAACTCGTGTCCAATGATGGGCCATTTGTACAACATAAGTAGCAAAAAATACGGAGTGGAAGCGTATTATAGCACAAATACTATATACTCTCCCAAGAATCATCCTGCCTCACCAGTAAGTCTCTTGCTCTCTCAGGCTCAGCCATGATCTCTTTGATACATCTCTCGAGCCTAACTTTATTTTGAGATCCTTTGACCAAGACGATGTCGCCGGTCTTTAGCTTACCGGAGAGAAACTCGCCTGCGTCTTTTGAGTCAACAAAACTCCAAACATGACTTTGTTGAAGTCCGGCTTTCACAGCCTCTTCGGCATACAAGCGCGCGTGGTCACCGACTGTTATGAGCAAATCAGCAACTTTTGCAGCTTCTTTGCCGACTTTGCGATGCTCGCTGTCTGTGAGGTCTCCAATTTCATTCATGTTACCAAGGACTGCAATGCGTCGGCCAACACCTTTTGGATGTATTTCGCCAAGGACATCGAGAGCTACGGCCATTGTAGCTGGAGAAGCATTGTAAGAACTGTCGATTATAATACTATTTGAAACTCCGGGGATGAGGTTCATGCGACCTGGTGGCAAGACGAAATCTTCGAGACCAGCCTTAATAGTTTCCCACTTGAATTGATTTAAAAAGCCAATAGCAATTGCAGGAAGCACAACATAGACATGATGCTTCCCAATCAAATTCGGAAGCTGCACGTGTATAGTTTTTTCATCAAACAGGAGGTCGAATTCCAGTCCTTTTTCGCTGCTTTTTACATTCATAGCTCTGATATCGGCGCCCTCCCCCATGCCAAAAGTAATAACATTTGCACTCAGCTGATTTGATATTAATGACAAATAGTGATCATCGGCATTCAAAATAGCCCAATCGTTTTCGCCCATCCTTTTTACTAATTTCGATTTTTCATTAAGTATTTCTTCCAAATTCTTAAACTGACCCTCGTCCAGGTGAATAGGCTTGATCGTCGTCATAACTCCAACAGTTGGCTGTACGAACTGGAGAAGGACATCCATGTCTTTTGGCTTGTCGACACCCATTTCGAGGACCATCTTCGTGTATGGAGTCTTGTCAAAAAAAGCGGTTTCAAAAGCCCCCCAAAGCGCTATCATCCATTTCAGAGGTGACGAAAAGCCGGACTCTTGATTAAGTATAGAAAGAAGCAACCCGAATTCGGTATTGTAACTTTTCTGATTTTTCAGAACCTGTTGGCGACGTGCAAGGACATGATAAATAGCCTCTTTCGTGCTGGTTTTCCCAACAGAGCCAGTCACACCTATAATCTCAGGCTTCAGCTTGTTGAGACGATGTCTCGCAAGCGTCTTTAAGTACCAGAGAATAGCGGATTTTGCCTTGTTTTTAGCCTTCATTGAGGGATTCATGAATGCATTCTGCCGAAAATCCTAAAAAAAAGAAATTGACCGCAAAAGAAAATGTTATAATACGAGAGCATGCGATATCAAAATTGCTCACTATCTCGCGCGAAGCGCTCCATCCCTACACCCTACACCCTACACCCTACACCCTACACCCTACACCCTACACCCTACACCCTACACCCTACACCCTACACCCTACACCCTACCCCCTACACCCTACACCCTACACCCTACACCCTACACCCTACACCCTACACCCTACACCCTACACCCTAAGTCCTAAATCTTACCTTGCCAGCATATAAACTCAAAATTCACGGGAAAGTTCAAGGAGTATTCTATCGAGACTTCGCCAGAAAGCAGGCGGAAGCCTTGGATATTAGCGGATGGGCGAAAAATGATTCCGACGGAACAGTCACTGCTTACATTCAGGGGGAGGAAGACAAGATCGATTATTTTCTCGTACTACTATGGAGCGGACCGGAAGCATCAAAAGTTCAAAACATACAAAAAGAGCCCTCCGTAGAGGACCCTATGATAACTCTATTTGAAATCAGATATGACTAAATGGTAGCGAGGATATCCCTATCTAGGGTCTGCGCTACGCACGTGCAAGCTCAACGATTTTCTTGAAAGTTTCAGGCTTATGGACTGCAATATCAGCTAAGATTTTTCGATCAACGATAATTTTCTTCTCAGATAAAGCATTGATGAATCTACTATACATCCAGCCCTCGGCACGTACAGCCGCGTTAATTCGAGTAATCCATGTCCTGCGAAAAACACGCTTTTTGTTGCGGCGATCTACGTATGCATGCATACCGGCTTTGGCAACGGCATTCTTCGCGGTCCTAAAAAGGTTTTTCCTTTTGCCGCGATAGCCTTTCGCCATCTTAGTAACTTTGTTGTGTCTCCTCCTGGTGACTGTACCGTGTTTAACTCTAACCATCGTAGTTTAAGTGTTATGATTGTAAAAATTTAAGACAGAAGGGCCTTCAGCTTCTTTTCGTTTGTTTTAGAAACGCACTGCTTGTCACCTCCCATTGATTTCTGACGCTTAGACTTTTGTGCAAGTAGATGCCTTTTACAAGACTTTTCCATACGTATTTTGCCGGAACCTGTCTTTTTAGCGCGTTTTTTTGTTCCACTATGAGTTTTCTGCTTCATAATTATGTGAATTTATAGATTATTAATTCCTTCTCTACAGTCTACAGTTTACAGTCTACTTCAGCGGACTCAAAATCATATTCATCGTATGTCCTTGGCTCTTTGGCTCTTGGTCTACTTTCGCAATGTCCAGTAGTCCATCTCTGAACTGTATCATCTTAGCTAGGCCCAAGTCCTTGTGTACAATTTCCCTACCTTTAAACATTAACTGGATCTTCAGACTATTACCTGCATCCAGGAACTGCTTGGCTCTCTTTAGCTTTACCTCCATATCGCCTACATCGGTCCTCAATGTCAGCCTTATACCTTTCATTTCACGCTTCTTTTGAGCTTTTTTCTGCTTCTGATCAACCTTTTTCTGCTGATATTGGAACTTGCCATAATCCATAATCTTGCAAACTGGAGGGGTCGCTTTTGGCGAGACTTCTACCAGGTCCAAACCTTGCTCTTCGGCCAGGCCGCGAGCCTTGTCAGTCCCCATAATACCTAGCTGCTCGTGATCTTCGCTCACCAAGCGGACAGTTGGGACTTTAATCTCATGATTGACTCTTGTTTTCTTAGCTATTTTGGTAAAATTACGGATCGAAAACTCTCCTGTAACGAAAAGCCCCGCCATCTTATGAGAATTCTTGATGTTAGTCAAGTAAAAGGGTATATTTGGCAAGCTTTAATATTTGGCTATGGAAAGCCGTATTGTAAAAATCGGAGACGTAAGAATCGGAGGAGGCAATAAACCTGTTATACAGTCGATGTGCTCAACAGACACAGAGGATGTGCAGGCGACGATATGTCAAATCAATGAACTTACAAAAGAAGGGTGCGAGATTATTCGCGTTACAGTGCCTACAGTGAAGGCAGCCAAGGCAATTTCGAAGATAAAAAAAGCGATAAAAATACCACTGATTGCGGACATTCATTACAGTCCGGATTTGGCTATATTGGCGCTAGAAAACGGTGCAGACAAGATTCGCATTAATCCGGGGAATATAGGTGGTCGAGACAAATTGACAAGGATAATAATCAGCGCAAAAAAACACAAAGCTGCAATAAGAATCGGGGTGAACGAAGGGTCGTTGGAATCAGACTTGCTTAAGAAATACGGATCCCACTCGCCAAAAGCATTAGTTCTATCTGCGAAAAGATGGATTAAGTTTTTCGAGAATGAATCTTTTAGAAATCTGGTTGTATCGGTGAAGAGCAGCGATGTGCGGACGACAATCGAAGCAAACAGAATGCTGAAAAACTGTGGATACCCATTGCATATAGGGGTGACGGAAGCTGGCACAAAAGAATCTGGCACGATCAAAAGCGCGATTGGCATTGGAACACTACTTGCCGAAGGGGTGGGAGATACGATAAGAATCTCGCTTTCGACAGATCCTATAGAGGAGGTCAGCGTAGCAAAAAAAATCTTAGACGCTCTTGATATAATCAAACTTCCTCTCAGGGTTATAGCATGCCCTACATGTGGCAGAAACAAGTCGGATGTATGGGGCTTGGCGGAAAAACTGGAAAGAGACTTTGAGCCCAAAAAGCCGCTAACGGTAGCCGTATTGGGATGCGGAGTGAACGTCGTTGGCGAATCAAAGGCGGCGGATTATGCTATCGTAGGGGTAAATGGAGATAAGTTTACTCTCTTCAAAAAAGACAAACCCATCATAAGAATGGCATCTTATAATCAGATACTTTCATACCTTAAAAAACAAATTTAATGCAAAAAGCAGTAAAGGTAATAGTAGGTTTTGCGTGGCTTTCGGTCGTCGGATATTATTATTTTTTCAAGAACCATCCGTACTACATGGAGGCAGGTTCGTTTGCCGGAAGAATTGTAGGTAGTGTCGTCGCAGTACTAATAGGAATCGCACTCATAGCAGGCTTGCAGCTCGCATGGAACTATCTAAGAAAAAAGGATCTGAAAGAATTCGGCGTCAGTGCATGGAAGGTCGTAGCAATGACGTTATTGATGGCGATATCAGTGCTAACAGCATATCAACTTAGTGCCGATTTGGCTTTTTACAGCGGAGATACGATTTTCCAAGACAATCAATCGTGGGGGCTATTGCCCGAAGGCGCGGAAGCATCAGGCGATATGACGATCATTTTGCAGAAAGATTCCATCGCCAATAGTTCAAGTTCGTTAATAGAGATATTGCCGGCGGAAATACAAGAATATTTCACAGAGGCTTCGGCGTGGCGGAGTGCCGTTTTTGTCACTCGAAACGTAGTTTGGAACTTGCTGCTTATGCTGATATTCACTTTGGCATCATGCGCAATCGGCCACAGGATTTTAAGATTCACAAAAATAGGTGCGGAATGGACGTCATCTAAGCCAGGCTTAAGCCAGATGCTGCTGAGTATAGTAGCGGGTCTAATTGCATATATGATGTTGGTCTTTGTGCTAGCATTGTTTGGCGCAGCCCATGCTTGGGCGGTTTTTGGTGGCATTACATTGATGGCGATAATAAGCTACGAAGACCTATGGGGGTTTGCAAAATTTATAGCCACAAAGGTGTCATCCAGTATTAAGATCAATCCGAAGTCGCTTCCGTTCTGGACCGTAGTTTCGGCCGGTATCATGGCGGTATACAACATCTTGGATATTATAAGGCCTATGCCGATCGGATGGGACGACTCAAACCATTACTTGTATATATCGGAGAAAATCGCACAGACGGGTAGCTTACTGGAAAGCGCCGGAGGCATGTACAACTGGGAACTTATAAACGCAATTGGATCTTACACGTCCTCGGCAACATTGCCTTTATTCATAAATTTCTGTGGAGGGCTATTGGCAATAGCATCCTTGTACTTGGTATTGCAGATCTTCATGAAAAAAGACACCGCGGTTATGCTGACAAGCTTTTTCTACATAATTCCAAGCGTCGTATTCCAGTCAGCAACAGACCTTAAAAACGATCTCGCCCTGATGTTCTTTGTATTGATGGGGCTTTATGCAGCTATTGAGTGGTGGAAAAGCGGCAAAAATCAGTGGCTATACTTAGCAGCGGCGATAATGGGAATTAGCATAGGAATCAAAATCACAGCAGGGATAGCTCTAATGGTTCTGATTGCAGCTGTAGCTGGAAAATCAATAGGCAAAAAAGGAGCGCTTGGTACGTCACTAATGCTAGTTGGGGTCGCTATATTCATGGTCGGAGCGGGAGACCAGTACGGAGTGTCTATAGAAACCGCAAAGATAGTTGGAATAGTCATGATGCTGTCGGGACTGATTCTTGGCGTGCTCTCATTCAGAGAGTCAAAACCACAGATAGGCCATCTCAAAGTTGTCGCTATATCCGCTGTCATCATTGTGTTAGCAGTATTGCCGTGGGTTATAAAAAACACGCTAATAGACGACATGGCGCTAAACATATCAAATTATCACGCATCGCGAGCAGATATATACATTATGGATCTCGATATGGCTCAAACTTGCGAGACAGAAACCTTGGGTGACGAATTTTCGGACTACGTGGTGGGGCGTGGGAACTCGGAGCAAACTGCAAGTATTGTAAGCCTCCTTAAGATGCCATGGCAGATGACAATGAACACAGGATTTACAGGGCTGTACATTGACATGACGTTCGTATTCCTTGGGCTTTTGCCTTTGCTGCTTTGGTACTTGATAGAACAAGATGACAAAGCATATCGGCGTGTGTTTTGGGCTGCTGTATTATATTTCGTCATATTGACACTCTTCTTCAATGGCGTTGTATGGTACGGATACGTAGGACTCAGCCTGCTATTGATACTGATTGGGAAAATGACTGAAAGCTACGGGAAAGACACTTGGCAAGGAGACAGGGTCTTGAGCTTGGCACCAAAAATCGCTATAGGAATTACGGCATTCTCGGTTGTCATAATACGCATGGCATCGTTCGGAAGCATCGAAGAGTTAGCGTATTTGGGAAGCATCATAGACGATGACCAATATATAAGTTCGATTAGTCCGGGGATTTTGGAAACAGTAGCAGCGATAGAGGCAGATAATGATCCAAACTTAATCATCTACCGTATTGGAGGAGCAACGTCATATTATTTGGCTGGAGAGAATGCGAAATTTATATACGACGAATCGCTGGATACATTTGCTTGTATGCAGTCCAAGTATGCAGGCGAAGAAATCGCCACTATCTTGAGTGAAGAAGGAGTAGACTACGTTGCCTTCGACTACACATATGCACTGGGAGCTGAATACGGAGATCCAACGGCAGCCAGATACGCAGACTTCTTCGAGTTTGGGAAATCCAATTTGGAGACGGTAGTTGAAGACGGAGATTACATACTGTTTAAAGTCGAGGATCAAGAATGAAAACAATAATAATACTGGGTTCAACTGGATCGATAGGGCGCCAGACTTTGGATGTTATTCGCGCATCAAAAAACAAATTCAAAGTAGTAGGACTCAGCGCAAACACGAACAAATCACTGCTCGAAAAACAAGCGAAAGAGTTTGGAGCAAAGTGGATCACCACGGAAAATCCGGCAGAACTTGCGTCAAAAAAGTGCGACATAGTGGTCAACGCAATTAGTGGACTTGCTGGACTTGAGCCAACGCTGGCAGCGCTAAAAGTGGGGAACAAAATAGCTTTGGCGAACAAAGAATCAATAGTCGCATCAGGAGAGAAGATCATGCGTCTAGCCATGTCCGGACAGATAGTCCCTGTCGACTCGGAACATTCATCAATATATCAATGTCTGGTCGGACGCGACATCAACACCGTAGACAAAATAATTCTGACTTGCTCGGGCGGACCGTTCTTAGGCAAAAAGAAATCGGAGTTAAAAAACGCATCAGCATCGCAGGCTCTTGCCCACCCAACATGGAGCATGGGCAAAAAAATCTCAGTCGATTCCGCAACATTAATGAACAAAGGATTCGAAATCATAGAAGCTCACCACTTATTCGGCATACCTTATAAACAAATCGAAGTATTGATACATCCGCAAAGCATTGTGCATAGCATGGTTGTTTTCAAAGACGGATCGATAATAGCGCATGCATCGATGCCTGACATGAAGATTCCTATAGCTTATGCGTTGGGGGCGAATGTGTCTTTTTCAAAGCTGGATCTGGCCGGTAAGAATCTTAATTTTTTACAGCCGGATCACGAGACTTTTGAAGGGATAAAAATTGCATTAAAATACAAAAACCGTGGCAAGAAATTAGTTGAAGCAAACGACGAAGCTGTACACAAATTCCTAGCAGGCGAGATAGAATTTCTGGATATTTACAAAGAGATCAAGAAGTCTCTGGCAAGATAACAAACTAAATTATGAATATAGGCATCATATTGGCAGCCGGCCAAGGATGGAGACTGGGAGCCGGCACAAAAAAAGCTTTTGTAAAAGTGCTGGGCAAGCCATTGATTTATTTTTCAGTTGCAGCATTCTTAGACTCGGAAGACATAGAGACGATAGTCGTAGTAGTGCCAAAGGGATCAATCAAGGAATTTGATGAATTCGCGGAAGAAATTGAAATAAACAAAAAACTTATAAGGATCACAGGGGCGGACTCAAGATTCGGCTCTTTGAAAAAAGCAATAAACGAACTGGACAAACATTTCAGTAAGAGACAGCTATCCAATGCAAAAATAATTATTCACAATGCGGCTAATCCGCTTGTAACTCTCGGCGAAATAAAAAGAGTTACGGAGACGCTTGAGAAATACGATGCAGCTGGAGTTGGAGTGCCATTACAAGATACGATAAGAAGGGTCTCTAGGACAAAAACAGAGACGCTTGAGCGCGAAAACATATGGCGAATGCAAACGCCGCAAGGACTCAAGTACAAAATATTAATGGAAGGGATTAAGGCTGCAAAAGGCAGCCCGACAGACGACATTCAGCTGGCGGAAATCATAGGCATCAAACCAAAACTTATTCCTGGCGTAGCCCAGAATTTCAAAGTGACTACTCAGACTGATTTGGACCTACTGGAGGACGTACTCCTTTCAAGACGCGAATACAGCGCGGGACTTGGCGAAGACAGTCATCCTTTTGGCGAAGAAGGGAAGCTCATTTTGGGTGGGTTAACGATAGCCAAACATCATAAGATGCAGGCGGATTCGGACGGAGATGTCATGATACACTCATTAATTACGGCAATATTGCAGGGGCTTGGGCTGGGATCGCTTGGTCCTTTTGCGGAACCAATGCTGCAAGAAGGAATAACGGATAGCCGAGAGTATTTGGCAAGAATATTAGACATGCTTGATGATGAAAACTGGGAGATCGACGGGATAGAGTTTGTATTCGAATGTCTGGAACCCAAGATAGACCCAATAGCAAGCAAGCTTAAAAAATCCATAGCGAAATTATGTGGAATCGAAGAAGAAAAAGTCAGTATTGCGGCACACACGGGAGACGGACTAACGGCATTTGCTAGAGGCGAAGGTATCAGATGCCAATGCTTGGTAACACTAGCAAGAATATGGTTAGACTAAAGTCGTATGCAAAAGTAAATTTAGCCCTCGACATTCTCGGCAAAGACGAAAAAAGCGGATACCATTTCGTGGACACGGTAATATGCGAAGTGATGGACCTCTATGATGAAATAGAAATAACGCCGTCTGGCAAACTTACAGTCGAAACGGACATCGAGAGCCTGAACAACGAAGATAATCTGGCATACAAAGCTGCTAAGCTCATAGGCGCAAAAGCGCATATCAAAATCAAGAAAAACATACCACTCCGTTCTGGTCTTGGCGGAGGTTCAAGCAACGCAGCCTCTGTATTGAAAGCGCTTGGAGTCGGCAAATCAGAGGAGGAACTACTCAAGCTCGCATCAAAGCTCGGGATGGACGTGCCAATTTTCATACTTGGAGGTGTTTGTCACGCAACTCATTATGGAGAGTCGGTAGAGAGGATAAAAACGGATTTGGAGCTCAGCATGAAAATAACGCTGCAAAGCAGGCCACAAACAACGCGTGATGCTTATGCAAAAGTTGACCTCTCGAAAGTTGGGAAAGACCGTCCCAAAACGGCGGCACTAATAAAAGCGCTCAAAGAAAATAATTTGGAAGGTGTAATCAAAAACTTGCACAACGACTTCGAAACGACCTCCGCATGCTTGCATCATCTCTCTGGATCAGGGCCATCATATTTTGAACTTACACAAGGCTAGTCCTTCCATTCATGGCTCTGCTGATAGTGGTTTGATCAGCGTATTCCAAATCTCCTCCGCTTGGTAATCCACGTGCTATACGAGTGATTTTGATATCGAAAGCAGCAAGAAGGCGAGCGATATAAAGCCCTGTAGCCTCTCCTTCAAGGCTTGGATTTGTAGCTACAATAATTTCGCTGATAGATCCTTCGGAAGCGCGATCAAAGAGCTCTTTCATCTTTAGCTCATCGGGTCCAATGCCATCAAGAGGGGTAATAGCACCATGCAAGACATGATATAGCCCTTTGTATTCCCCTGTTTTTTCGATCGCAATTAGATCCATAGGGTCTTCGACAACGCAAACCAAGCTGCGATCACGGGAATCGTCTTGGCAAATTTCGCATAAGTCGGTAGTGGCAAGAGTGAAGCACTCTTTGCAAAAGACGATGCCGTCTTTAACCTGCAAAAGTGCATCAGAAAGACCTCTCGCAGTGAAATCAGGACTCTTCAGAATATGGAAAGCAAGCCTCTGAGCCGTCTTAGGCCCAATGCCGGGAAGTCGGTTGAATTCGTTTATGAGTTCGTCAATATTTTTCGGGAGGTATTTAGCCATTTACTAATCTTAAGAATTCGTTACGGGTATCTGTATTCCTTTTAAATAGTCCTTTGAGTGCGGAAGTTGTTACATTGCTGCTCTGTTTTTCTACACCACGAGCCATCATACAAAGATGCTTCGCCTCAATAATAACAGCAACGCCTCGAGGATGTAATACGTCGTCAAGCGCATCTGCAATTTGCTGAGTAAGCCTCTCCTGATTCTGAAGTCGGCGCGAAAAAACCTCAACCAATCTGGGGAACTTAGATAGGCCAACTATCTTGCCATTGGGGATATAGGCGATATGAACTTTCCCAAAAAAAGGCATCATGTGATGTTCGCAAGTACTAAAAAACTCAATATCCTTAACCAAAATCATCTCATCGTAATTTTCTCCGTCAAACGTCTTTATGATATCTTTCGGATTTTCGTTGTAGCCTCCAAAAAGCTTTCCTACCATCTTCTCGACACGCTTTGGCGTGTCAAGTAGGCCCTCTCTGTCGGGATCTTCGCCTATCGATTTAAAAAACTCTCTAAGATTCTGCATCACACATTTTTAAAAAATATTTATGCACGGTTGTATCAAGGGTCAATTCGGGATGGAAGGTCGATACGAGAATATTCCCTTGGCGACACATTATAATGTCAGATTGGTATTTAGCCAAAATTTCTACATCGCTACCGACATGCAAAATCCGCGGAGCACGAATAAAAACGGCATGTATAGTTTTGCCAAGCACCTCGATCTCAGATTCAAAACTATCAAGTTGCCTTCCGTATGCATTTCTCTCGATATCTATATCTATCAGTCCAAGGTTGTCAGCTTTTAGATCACCTGATACGGTTTTTGCTAACAAGATGGCTCCAGCACAAGTGCCGTAAACAGGCATTCCGGTGCGCACACGTTTTATTATAGCTTTGCCGAGTCCTTCGAGCTTAAGGAGCTTCCCAATAGTGGTACTCTCGCCACCTGGCATAGCAAGGAGGTCTACCTTGTCAAGATCAGCAGTTGTTCTAACTTCGATAACATCTCCTGCGCCGGCTCTTTTGAGGGCTCGTACATGTTCAATGACTGAACCTTGGATTGCTAGGACTCCTGCTTTCATATGTTTATACGTAATAATGTAAGTTTTTTTGTTTTCGCGAGCGGCTCTGCAGTCCCGCCTTGGCGGGACGAAGCCCTAGCGAGTGACAAACAAAAAAAACTCCTACCATCCGCGCTCAGCAAACCTATCATCAAGCTTTGTTATTTCAAGGCTATGCATAGCTTCGCCAAGGCCTTCGGATGCTTTTGCGATTTTAGCTGGATCATTAAAATACATCACCGCTTCGACGATAGCCTTTGCCCTTCTCTTGGGATCGGAAGATTTAAAGATGCCACTGCCTACGAAAACGCCATCACATCCAAGTTGCATCATCATAGCGGCATCAGCAGGAGTGGCAATGCCTCCAGCAGCAAAATTAACAACAGGAAATTCGCCATCTTTGGCAACTTTGGTGACAAGCTCCAAAGAAACCCTCATCGAAGCAGCAGCCTTCTTCCTTTCTGCTGCATTCATTTTTATAAGAGCTTCAAGCTCACGCATTATTTTCTTCCAATGCCTTACGGCTTCGACCACATTTCCAGTCCCAGCCTCCCCTTTGGTGCGTATCATTGCAGCGCCTTCATCGATTCTACGCAGCGCTTCCCCAAGTCCGGTAGCGCCACATACAAAAGGTACTTTGAATTTGGATTTGTCGACATGAGCCTCTTCGTCCGCTGGAGTCAGAACCTCGCTTTCGTCGATATAGTCGATGCCAAGAGCTTCAAGTATTTGAGCCTCGACAAAATGTCCAATACGAACCTTCGCCATCACAGGGATGGAAACAGCTTTCATAATGCCTTTTATCATTATAGGGTCGCTCATACGAGCAACGCCTCCATCTCTACGAATGTCGGAAGGTACGCGTTCAAGAGCCATAACAGCAACAGCGCCAGCATCTTCGGCAATCTTAGCTTGTTCGGGATCAACGACGTCCATGATGACGCCACCTTTGAGCATTTGCGCCAACCCCTTCTTTAGATTGGTCGTGTTTTTAGCTATTTTTTTAGGCATAATTGAATTGATTTTAAGAAAAACGCAGGGCGATTCTACCTTGAGCAAGGCAAAAAAACAACGCAGAAGTCATCCATTCACTAATCCCTAACCGCTAAATCCTAAGTCCTAACTTAATACCGGTATAAGCATCTTAAGCTTATTTTCGGCTTCGACAATAATTGACCTTTTTATTTTGAGCATGCGGAGAATTTTATCAGGACTGCATGGGGCAAAATGCTTAATACCATTTCGGGTCTCCATTCTAAAAATCCCTCTATTACAAAGACATGCAAGATGATTGTATGCGTCAACTCTTTTGACATCGGCTTTGCGTGCAATAATACTGGCAGGCTGAGGGCCAAGCTTAAGCGCGGCCATATAGAGCTGCTCATCTTTTGATGTAAGGTCCAAGATTTGGAAAATCTCACCTAACATAGCTTCTTAGAGTAATCAAATGGTAGAGGGCGATTCTAGACGCTAATAATGAATTTGTCAAGTCTCGTTGTCATGAAACACGCAGGAAAAAGATGCCAATCAGTGCATAGACAAACCTGTAAACCGCCTGTAATAAGCCATTTACAGCAGGACTGTGTCAAAAGGCTTGCACAGCGCAAAAGCCCTATACGTACTCATCCCATCCTTTGATCTTGAGGTCAGAGATGTCGTATTTGGCTATTGTCTTAACCATCAGCCTGGCGACTTGTAGATTCGTAATCAGCGGTATGTTGAGATCGATAGTGCGTCTGCGAATCTGATATCCGGAGGTCATCTCCTCGTGACTGTAATTACGCGGAATATTTATGACAAGGTCGATACTTCTTTCCTTCAGGTAGTCATCAAGGTCGGGTGACCCCTCTCCTATTTTATTGAGTTTGTGAGCCATAACGCCACGTTCTTTTAGGAAATCCGCAGTGCCGGCTGTAGCAAAAAGTGAGTAGCCCATGGCGCGTAGCTTTTGCGCTGAGTCGACAAACTCAGCCTTGTCTTCGATACGGCCTATGCTAAGTAAAATATTTTTCTTTGGTATCTCAAATCCAACAGAGATCATAGCCTTAAGAAAGGCTTCTTCAATGTCATCGCCAAAACAAGCAACTTCTCCGGTAGAAGCCATTTCAACCCCAAGTACGGGGTCAGCCCCTTTGAGTCGTGAGAAGCTAAACTGCGGAACTTTGACTCCGACATGATCTATATCAAGCGTCCTATAATATTTCTTCTTCATCTCTCGAGGGCTTGCGCCAAGCATAGCCTTTGTAGCGAGCTCAATGAAATTATAGCCAGTCACTTTCGAACTAAAAGGGAAGCTCCTACTGGCACGCAAATTACACTCTATAACTTTGATCTCGTTATTTCTCGCTAAGAATTGGATGTTGAAAGGGCCTGTAATGTTCAGTGCTTTAGCAATCTGTTTGGTGATGTGCCTGATTCGCTTAATTGTTTCAAGATAAAGTTTTTGTGGAGGCAGTACGATAGTGGCATCGCCGCTATGAACTCCGGCATGCTCAACATGTTCGGCCATTGCCCAGATTACAACTTCGCCCTTTGCAGCGACAGCATCGATCTCGATCTCTTTCGCGCCTGTTTCAAACTTGCTGATAACGACAGGAGCGTCGGTAGAAATTTTTACAGCTCGCAACAAATAAGCTTTGAGTTCGGCCTCATTTTGCGCGACATTCATTGCGGCGCCGGATAGAACGTAAGAAGGCCTAACAAGAACAGGATATCCTACGTCAGTCGCAAATCTATAAGCGTCTTCTGGGCGGGAAAAATCTTTCCACCTAGGCTGATCAATATCAAGCTTATCGAGCATCGCGGAAAATTTATGACGGTTCTCGGCGCGATCAATATCCTTAGGACTGGTTCCAAGGATTTTGACATTCTCCTTATCAAGCTTCACGGCAAGATTGTTAGGGATTTGCCCACCGGTAGAAATGATGACACCGTGAGGTTTTTCAAAATCACAAATATCCAGTACTCTTTCAAGCGAAAGCTCGTCAAAATAAAGCTTGTCGCAAATATCATAGTCTGTAGACACAGTTTCTGGATTATAATTAATCATGATCGTCTCAATCTTTTCTTTCGCCAAGTATTGCGTCGCGGTTACGCAACACCAATCAAATTCGACAGAAGAACCTATACAGTAAGGACCACTGCCAAGGACAATAACTTTTTTGCGACCGGTTCTGGAGACATCGCTTCTGTCACCATGATATGTAAGGTATAGATAGTTCGTACTGGCAGGCCATTCCGCCGCCATGGTATCGATTTGCTTTACTACGGGGGTGATGCCGAATTTCTTTCGGAGGCTTCGAACAGCGAGTTCACTTTTGTCAGTGCATATACCAATTTGACGATCGGAGAACCCTTGTTTCTTTGCACTAAGAACAAGCTCTTTGGATAGGCGTTCTGCCTTGAGCTTTGTCTCGGTATCGACAACATTCTTGATTTTGGACAAAAACCATTTATCAATTCCGCTTAATTTGTTGATTTTATCAATGCTCCATCCTTGGTGGATAGCTTCTACTATGGCCAAAATCCGTTTTGGAGTTGGCACAGATATCTCTTGCTGTAATTTCTCCGCAGAAATCCCAAGCCTCTCGTTTCCGGTCAGCCCATAGAATCCGACTTGGAGCATTCGAAGTCCTTTCTGTATCACCTCCTCAAAACTCCTGCCAAGCGCCATGATCTCTCCCACAGACTTCATTTCACTTGTGATTTCTTGCGAAACCTTCCTGAATTTATCAAGGTCCCAACGAGGTATTTTAAGAGCCAGATAATCGAGTGCAGGTTCGAAACACGCAGTTGTATTTTTAGTAACGGCATTTTTGATTTCAGGCAGGCTATATCCCAGAGCTAGCTTAGCCGCAACGTGAGCAAGCGGATAACCGGTAGCCTTGGAAGCCAGAGCGGAAGATCTCGACAGCCGAGCATTAACTTCGATAACGCGATAATCTTCTGACTCAGGATCAAGCGCGTACTGGATATTGCACTCACCAACGATACCAAGATGCCTAATCGTCTTAATCGCAATTTCTCTCAGCTTGTGGTACTCGCTATTTGTCAAAGTTTGAGATGGCGCAACCACAATGCTCTCTCCGGTATGAATCCCCAAGGGATCAAAATTCTCCATATTGCAAACAGTAATGCAGTTGTCGTATGAGTCGCGAACAACTTCGTACTCAACCTCTTTCCACCCTTTCAAGTTCTCTTCTACCAAAACCTGCGGGCTGTAAGCAAAGGCGTTCTCGAGGAGAACTTTGAGTTCATCCTCGTTATTAGCAAAACCACTGCCCTTACCACCCAAAGCAAAAGCGGCACGTACAATAACCGGATAGCCGATGACCTTGGCGGCATTCAGACCACGTTCGACAGACTCACAAGCCTTGCTGCGCGGAACCTTGATGTCGATTTCAGCAAGAGCCTTGTTAAAAAGCTCGCGGTCCTCGGTAGTTTCAATAGTAGATACCGGAGTCCCAAGGACTTTGACATTATATTTTGCAAGTACTCCTGACTTATGTAGCGCCACACCGCAATTAAGAGCGGTCTGACCTCCAAAGCTGAGGAGGAGTCCATCGGGCTTTTCTCTGGCAATAACTTTTTCTACGAAATAAGGATTCACAGGCAGAAAATAGATCTTATCAGCAAGACCCTGACTGGTTTGATTTGTGGCAATATTCGGATTTACCAATACGGTTTTTATACGTTCCTCGGACAGGGCTTTTATAGCTTGCGAGCCGGAGTAGTCAAACTCACCAGCTTCGCCGATTTTCAGGGCTCCACTGCCCAAGATAAGAACTTTTTTTGGTTTGATTTTATTCATGGCTGTAAATGTTTTGTAAAAAAAAACGCCCCTGCCAGTGAGCGTTGAAAGATCACCTTGAATGGAGCGAACCGCTGACTATGTATTGTAGTAAAAGCATATTCTTGTCTCGGAATATACAGTAAGAAACGACTTGTCGCAAACAAAACTTCCCTCTTCCATCCCTGATTCTGTAGCGTGAACAGGCCCTAGGAAGTTCAAAGAGTCAAAAGTCATCTGCTCCTGTAAGATAGCGCCTCGGCAACGTCTTGCGGCTCTATTTCGTTATGTCCTTCAAGATCAGCAATACTTTGCGCCACCTTGATAGTATTAAAATACCCTCGTCCGGACACGAATTTTGCATTCAAGGCCTTCTTCATCAGGTCATCTCCACGCATGCTCATTTTGCATAAATGACCGACATCCGAGATCGTCAGCTCTCCATTGTAATTGGCGGAGCAGTTTGCAAGCCGTCTATGTTGTCTCTCCAAGGCATCATCGCTATTCGCGCATGAATCAAGCACATCATCCGCGCAAATATCGTCTTCATCAAGCGCAGGTACTTCTAAGACCATGTCTACCCTGTCCCAGAAAGCAGCAGGGAATTTCGAAGAAAATTTTCTCAAAGAAAACTCACCACAACTACACTCCACTTGAGATACAGACGATCTTTTTCCGCACAAGCATGGATTCATCGTTGCGATCATCATAAAATCCGCAGGCATACGAACCTTTTTCCTTCCAGCGCAAACAAGTACACTCTTCTCCTCCATAGGCTTAATCAAAGCTTCAATATGTGCACGCGAAAAATTATGCAAATCATCAAGCATCAGAATCCCTTTGTGAGCTAGACTCATTTCGCCGGCTTTAAGTTTGGCTCCACCACCTGTTAGAGTTGATACGGAAACAGTATGACTAACCTCTCGAAAAGGTCTAAAAACCTTAAGTCCGCAAGGGTGATTGTCAAAAGCGGATTGGATGCGAACAACTTCACAAATTTCATCAGAATTCAGTGGCGGCATGAGCCCGGCAGCACTTCTTGCGAGCAGACTTTTACCCATGCCCGGCGGTCCGACAAGCACAATGTGGTGGCGAAATAGCGAGGCAATTTTGAGGGCACGTTGGACGACAGCGTGGCCTTTTATAGGGATGCCGGGTTTGCGCACGCCGGATTTCACCATTAGATTGCGTGATTCGCTCAAAGCAACATCTCCTTTGATATAAGAGACAAGTTCTTTGAGATTTCGCGGAGCAAAGACCTGAATACCGGAGACCAAATTAGCCTCGGGAGCACGATCATCTCCAACAAAAATCCTTTTGAATCCAGCTTCACGCGCCGCCATAACCATAGAGAGAGTGCCGGGAACGCCTCTTATAGTCCCATCAAGACCAAGTTCGCCAACAAACACACTGGACTCTAGAATCTCACGCGATACTAACTGTTTGGACGCCACCAAAAGTCCAATTGCAACAGGCAGATCAAACTGAGTCCCCCTCTTGCGTATATTAGACGGCGCCAAGTTCACAACTTTGCGAAATCTGGGAAAATCAAACCCACTGCTCTGTATTGCGACTTTGATACGGTCACGGGCTTCGTAAATGGTGGTATCCGCAAGTCCGACAAAAACAAAATAAGGCAGTCCACGTGCCAGCTCGGTTTCAACACGCACAATAGAGGCATCGGAACCGCTAAGTACTGCAGAAAAAGTCACAGTAGGCATAAAACATTTTTAAGATGTAATACGCCAGTATTAACACACCAACATTAAATTTTTATGAAAAAACCACTCGAAGCTCCTACTCTTCCCTTAGTTCGAAAATAGATTCACCACTTTTTACATAAACGGACTCCCCACTACTAACGATCAACGATTCGGCAACATCAATATCAAGACCGTCAACGATAACGTACACGCTATTTCCATCATAACTTCCAACGACAGTGCCGGCTACGGCAGTCTCGTCGCCAAGCTCGGAAGCGTCGGCCAAGAAGTACAGATGGCCATCCGCGTAAGTGGTTTGAGGAAGACCCCAATTAAAAGGCAGTTTTCCAAGCTCACCATCGGAAAACCAGTACAAAGACCCGGCATCGACTATGTATGAATCCCCTGCGAACATAACCTCGCTGAGTCCTTCAAGAGTAAACAGATAGCTTCTTGTGTCTTCAAGGAAATTTACGAAATAAGCATCAAAGCTAGTCAGATCATAAACGACAGCTCCAGTCAAATCCGGCTTAACAAAGATCATAGCGTCAAGCATGCCCTTGGTGAAAGTACCTCGCCTAATCTCTCCTTCCCAGAGAGTAACGTATTCCGTAGTAGGGTCGGTTTCCAAATAAAACAAATCGGAGAGATCGCAGTCATAAGTGTCTCCGTAGCAAAACTCAAATATGGACTCGTCTACATCGGCTTTGGAGAGGTCGCCGGCGGAGAGACTCGGTATAACGACTAATTCAACAGTGGTTTCATAGACGCCATCCTTCTCAACAGAAAAACTGTCCTGCACCACATAATACCCTTCTTTGTCTGCATAAAATGCGTACTCTCCAATGTCGAGAGAGTAAGTGCATGTCGAGGAATCACATTCGTAAGAAACAACATCGGAATCGGAAACAAATTGAGCCTGATAAGGAAAAACATCGGATATCAAAACAACACTTCCGGAAGCTCCCTTCAAGAAGAGCGAGAAGACAAAAACTCCAAGGACGAGCACCAAAACAACCATTAATATAAGTTTTTTACGCATTTTTATTTTTGTTAAGGCTCCTTTATTATTACAGGTCGATTATAACACATTTTGTAAGTGCGTAATCTCCCTCCCCAAAACAAGAACGGCGTCAATACGCCACGGTTTCGTGATGTCCAAATAAATCTCGGCAATACGAGCAATTTTGGAGATTTTACGCCAATCTATCGAGTCCTCAGGCGTGCCGCATGCATCGGAAGATCGCCTCTTTACCTCTACGAAGACGACCTCGTCACCATCCATACAAATCAGGTCGACCTCGCCAAAATTTTTATAACGAAAATTTCGCTCAAGAATCTTATAGCCAATTCCGCAGAGATATTCAGCCGCCAGATTTTCGCCAAAATCATCCATATGCTACGCCATATATCATAAAGACCTTAAATTTTTATTAAAAAAATAAATCGCTCAAATTAGGAAGTCCAAAATATTGCATAGCATATGTAAAAGAGTAAAGTACGAAATCCCTACCACTACTAAACAAAAATGCCGCAGGATTTGAAAGTACCTCCGCATAATTTAGAGGCCGAGAAGTCAGTACTCGGCTCCCTATTGCTTGATAAAGACGCGATCATAAAGATCGCAGACATGATCGACGTAGAGGATTTTTATTACGACAACCATCGCACGATTTACAATGGCGTTTTGGAGCTTTTTTCAAAAAGGTCGCCAATAGATATCTTGATGCTCAGTAACTACCTCAGAGAGAATAACGAGCTGGACAAAGTCGGAGGTAACGCATACCTGACAGAGCTGATTAACGAAGTCGTAACGGCATCACACATAGTGCAGTATGCAGTGATCGTCAAACAGAAGTCCACACTCCGCAAACTTATCAAGGCTGGTCAGGAGATAACTACACTTGGATTTAAAGAGAACGAAGAAATCGACGAACTGATCGAAGAGGCTGAGAAGACTATTTTTTCAGTCTCCCGCACATTCCTCAAAGACAAATTCGTACACATCAAGGACATTCTCGCTCAAACTTACGAGAAGATATCAGACCTGCATGACCCGGAAGCGAAGGACAAATACAGAGGAATCCCTACCGGCTTCAAGTCTTTGGACAATATGCTATCCGGACTTCAGCCGTCAGACTTGGTTGTTCTGGCCGCAAGACCATCAATGGGTAAAACAGCCCTTGCTTTGAACGTAGCGCAGAACGTATCAAAGGTGGGAAAATCGGTAGGTATCATCTCTCTGGAAATGTCCAAAGAGCAACTTGTAGAGAGAATGTTCTGCTCTCTCCTTGCAGTAGATTCTTGGAAGATGAGAACAGGACGTTTAACAGAAGAAGATTTCGCAAGAGTAGGATCGATAATGGACGAGCTAAATCAGTCCAAAATATTCATAGACGATTCAGTTGGAGGATCGATCGCGGAACTTAGAGCAAAAGCACGCCGCCTGCAGTCCGAACACGGATTAGATCTTCTCATAGTTGATTACCTGCAACTTATGAGTGCAGGCAAAGGAGGATCTTCCATTACAAACAGAGTTCAAGAGATCTCGGAGATATCCAGATCATTTAAATCGCTTGCTCGCGAACTTCGCATACCAATCATTGCGCTATCTCAGCTATCGCGTGCTGTAGAACAACGCCCAAGCAAGATCCCTCAACTGTCCGATCTGCGTGAGTCTGGAGCAATCGAGCAGGATGCAGATTTGGTACTGATGATGTATCGCGAAGATTATTACGAAGAGGACACAGAGCGCGCAGGAGTTACGGATTTGTATATCCGCAAGCACAGGAATGGTCCTATCGGCAAAATAGAGCTCATGTTCAAAAAGGAACAGATGCGTTTTTACGACGTGGAAAAACAACGTAAGTACGAAGGCGCACCAACCAGCAGTGGCCCGATCCCAGTATCGTTTTAGATGTAGCAGCTATGCCATGTTGGTATTAGATTTTTGCAAAAAACGTACTATACTACTGACTACCGACTACTGACTAAATCCTACTAACCATGTTTTGGGTAGACGAAATCGCAGACGACATAATAGCCAAATATCCCGACCAAGACACATTCGTAATCCGTGATGAGAAGACGCTGTCCGGACGTGTCCACATAGGATCTCTTCGAGGAGTAGTCATACATGGTATCATTGCACAGGCACTTCGCGAACGCGGCAAAAAAGCGGAATACTACTTTGAGTTCAACGACTTCGATCCGATGGACGGACTACCTGTCTACTTGGATCAGGATAAATACAAGCAGTACATGGGGCAGCCACTTTATACGGTTCCATCGCCGGATCCTGATTTCAAGAACTATCCCGAATACTTTGGTGAGGAGTTCTTGAGCGTAATAAAGGCCGTAGGCTTCGACCCAAAAATTATAAGAGCAAAAGATCTATACCAAAACGGGACCTATAATAAATGGATAGAAAAAGTCCTGACCCATCCAAACGAAATCCGCCAAATTTACAAAGAAGTTAGCGGCAGCGAAAAACCCGACGACTGGTACCCGTTGCAGGTAATATGTGAAAAATGCGGCAAAGTCGGCACGACAAAAGTCACAGGCATCAAAGGCGACAAAGTAACATACAAATGCATGCCTGACATGGTGTCATGGGCGCAAGGATGCGGACACGAAGGCGAGATAAATCCATACGATGGACGCAGCAAACTGCCTTGGAAAGTAGAGTGGGCGGTCAAATGGTCCGGATTGCCGGTTACGATTGAGGGATCGGGCAAAGACCACAACGCAGCAGGAGGATCTCACGACATTTCCGTCAGGATTTGCAAAGAGATACTGGAGATGCCGGTTCCATACAACATACCTTACGAATTTTTCTTAACAGGTGGCGCGAAAATGAGCTCATCAAAAGGTGAAGGAGCGACAGCAAAAGCTATCGGGGAATTATTGCCACCTGAGATCCTAAGATTTTTGATGATTCAGAAGCACCCAAAACGTCCGATCGAGTTCAACCCGGAGGGATCAACAGTCCCGGTTCTATTCGATCAGCACGACAAAGCATCGGAGCAGTATTTCGCCTCGGAGCCGGAAATCCCGGACCATGGAAGACTTTTTCACTACTCTCAAATCAGCGACGCCAAACCGGTCAAGCATTATTTGCCACGATTCACGAGAGTTATTTTCTTCCTGCAAATGCCGCACATGGACGCGGAGAAGGAAATAGCAGAGATAAAAGGTAGCAAGCTAACAGTGGAAGACAAAGAAGAAGTGGCAATGCGAGTGAAGTACGGCAAAAAGTGGCTGGACTCATACGCACCGGAAGACTTCGTATTTGAGGTGCAAGAAGTAGCGCCGTCAGTTGAGTTGTCTCAAGACCAGAAACAATTCTTACTCCATATAGCGGAAGCGATGAAAGGCGCGGATCTAAAAGGCGAAGACCTCCACGCAGAAATCCACAAGATCAGAAAAGCATCACCGTTGCAGCCTCGGGACGCGTTCCAAGCGATATACTTAGCACTTCTGGGAAAAGACTCCGGTCCTCAGGCCGGTTGGTTCTTGGAAGCTCTTAAAAAAGAGTTCGTAATAGGCAGGTTCACAGAATTGTCAGCCTAAGGAGTAGTCTCAGGAGCAGCTGCCTTCAGGTCGTCAATAGAAGTAGATGTGGGCACGACACCACCTTGCCATTTGCCGTCTTTGTAAAATCTGAATCCGCTTTCATTGCCGGAGAGCCATGCGCTCTTAATTGGCTCAGAAATCTGCGATGGATCTGCGAAAACAACAACGTTTACAGCCTCGTTACCAGAGGCAAGTGCGAACTGTCTAGCCGTTTCACGCCCATCTTCGCCAAAAGCAACTAGAGACACTCCATCATAGCCTTTGACCAAGGTATCAAAATTAGTAGTGGTGACTTCTCGTACTTGCCCCGCTGTAAACGGTTCCGGTTCAAGCGCATGCAAAGGTGCGGCAAGTGCGTCAATAAGCGTGTTGAATTGACTGTTATACGACATGATAACAAGGTCGTAAGGACTTTCCTCTGTAGTCGTAACCAGTAAGCCTTGCACCGACTCGGTGCCAGCGTATTTGAGGCGAATAAATATCAAATTACCATAGTGTATGTCGTCAGCATCAACCATTTTATCGACACGAAACATTTCAGCGGTAGAGCCAGGCAAAATAGACTCTGCAGTCTCAGTAAGGGCGTCATCCTTAATCTCGTTTTTTAAAAATCTCTTCCACTGCCTATCGAAAGCAACTTGCCTCTGTCTAGTCTCGCGCTTCTCTCGTTTTTGCTCGCGAGCAGTAGGCTCCGCTGGTTCATCATCAGCCACTACTGGCCCATTCTGTGGACTGCCAACTGTGCCTTGAATTGGAGCGGCAGGAGGCTGAGCATCTGGTCCCGTCTGTGGTCCGCTGTCTGTATCTGCGCCTTGTGGTCCGTTGTCTGCAACGGTAGCAGTAGGATCATCGGTTGTGGCAACAGTAGCAAGTTCGGCATCATCAACATCATCAGGTTGAGCAGCAGGTTCATCAACAGTGTGAGTCCCAGTCAGATCAGAAGTATCGTCATCAGCCACGTCATCAGCATCCACCGACCCAGTCTGTGGTCCGATGTCTGCGCCTTGTGGACTGCCAACTGTGCCTTGCTCTCTACCAAGCAAACCTTCGTAATTATTCCCAAGCCACTCGGCAAAAGCTATATTTTGAGCCGCCGTACCCTTATAACCCGTATCAACATTAGATATAGAGGTGGTGAGTTTAGAATTAATAAAAGCTAAACAGCCAGGATGGGTCTTTAGAAACGCCTTGCGTCCTGCAAAAGTAGGATCCAAGCCCAAGGATCTCATTATAGCAACAACGCTACCTGTATCTTTGGCAATTTCGATTGCGGAAGTAGTAGTCAGGATTTCCTCATTAAGGCGTGCATGCTCTAAAGCCGCTTTAGCAGTTGCCTTATCAGGAGTAAATAAATCCACTTTTGTTTCTGTGGCCGCGCCATCAAGCTGGAATCCGAATTCGAAGCTGCCGCTATTCGCATAAATATTGAACTTATCACCAGTGTGCATTTTTGGCGTGCTGATACCATGCCTCCTTACTCGCAAGTCGACATTGATAATTATTTTCTGTTGAGCGGCATTAAGCTCTGCGAATTTCTTGCCATAAAATCCTTCAGCCATAGCAGCCGTAAAAGACGGGCTGTTTGAACTAACAGCAAAAGCTTTGTTTCCCAGAGTAGTAAGCGCAGCCTTTAGCTCATCATCTGTCATTTTCCAAGCAGGTTTCTCTGCCAAATGCTCTTGTACTTCTACCTGCGATTTAGGCTCTTCGTAAGGCATTTTATTTTTATTTAAAAATTTATCTATGAATTATAGCATAAAACACTCACTCTATCAACCCTCGTAACCTTACAAATTGCCTGAAAAAACGCTAAAACTAAGGAGTCACAAACGAAGATACTATGCCAAAGAAGCATAAAATCAGCAGCAAACTAAAAATCGCAATATACTCTGTCGTAGCGGTATTGGCGACGCTAATGCTGGTAGCAATTTATGCGCTCGGTCCACTTAAGACATTTCTTCCAAACATATGCAATTTGACAGGTACGATTTTCGGAAGCAGGACGTACTTGATACTTTTCCAAAACAATTACGAGATTAGGCCTACGGGAGGGTTCATATCGGCTTACGGAGTACTCACTATAAATCACGGGATTCCGGGGATTCAGTTCTACGACGTGTACGGAGAGGTAGATGAGCACGAATACATAGATCCACCACACTATCCAATGCAGGAGCTACTGGGTGGCCCGACATACGGAGGCTACACATTTCGTGATACCAACTATTACGTGGATTTCCGTGATTCGGCGCAAGAGATGTTAGACTTCTATCACATTACTCAGCCTGAGTCTGAGATAGACGGCATAGTTGCAATAGACTTCACTATGCTCGAAAGCTTGGTTGGACTATACGGTCCGGTTAAGGCAGGCGATTTCGAGCTCACGGAGAACAATTTATTCGAAACGCTTTCAGCTGAAGTATCAGATATAAACAGGCACGACGCGGAAGAAATTTATGGTCGCAAAGACATCATGAAAGATGTCGCAAAAGACATCATAAAAAACGCAATCCTGAGCCCTTTCAAGTACAGAGGTTTCTCAGCCCTAATCGCAAAAAATCTCGATGAAAAGCACGTAATTCTTTGGTTCGCAGACGAAGGGTTGGAATCAAAGGCGATAAGGCTCGGATGGTCAGGCACGATGCCGGAAGATTACGAAGACTTACTTGCAGTAAGCGAAGCTAATCTGGGCGGGATGAAAAACGACAGATATATGGCTCGCAACATCAAGTACGAAGTTGATATTCAGGAAGATCAAATTGTTTGCAATCTAGAAGTCACGATGGATCATTTCGGCGGAGAAAACATTCCGCTAAGCGGTGACTACAAAGGATATCTCCGTGCATATATACCGTCAGAGGCAACTCAAATCACGGACAAAACCGAAGAGTCAAAAGGCAACTATAAATCTTTAGGCGAGATAATATATTTGTCCAAGACTGAAGAAAAAACCGTTGAATTCGAGTACACATTACCGATAAGCATTATTGAAGACGGCACATATTCACTGGATCTGGTGAAGCAACCAGGGACGGAGGCGGACAATTACGAAATAATTATTCATACTCCTCAAGGTTCGACGCTCGAAAGTGAGAGTTTTACGACTCATGAAGAACACGCATATTTATCAACAGGCCTGAGCACAGACCAACGCTTCGAACTAACTATAATTCCCGATGAAACGGAGCCGCGAATTCACTCGCATGAAATCGTAGAACTTAACAAAATTTGGATAGGGTTCAACGAGCCTCTGGATTGCGATACAGCCTCAGATCCTTTTGCTTACGCAATAACGGACACAAACACGGCAGCATCAGAGACAGACACTGTCTACATAGACACTATAACCTGTTCTGGCAGGGATGTTTGGCTAGACACAATAGGCATGACTAGCCAAAACGAAGAGTTCTACGAGATAATTTTGCGCAATATCCGCGACAAAGCAGGTAACTATATCGACCCGAATCCACGCACGATCACAGTCGTGCAACGTGGCCTATAAAAGTAGAATCAAACCCTCATAAATCCACTATGGATAAAATAGCAATTTTAGATTTCGGAAGTCAGTTCGCTCACTTACTCGCAAATCGCATTAGGCGTCTCGGCGTTTATTCGGAAATAATCGATGCGGACACAAAAGCGGTAGATTTAAAAGACTACAAAGGCATAATCATTTCGGGAAGTCCGGCGTCGGTCAACGCTCCTGATTCGCCGAAAGCAGATCCGAAAATCTACGAACTTGGCATTCCGATTTTGGGAGTTTGTTACGGTCATCAATTAACGATGAAAACTCTTGGCGGCGAAGTCCGAAAAGGCAGTGTCGGAGAGTACGGCCTGACAAAATTCACAGTACAAAAAAACACAGGAGTTTTAAGCAAATTAGAACAAAAAACTTACCAAGTTTACGCCAGCCATTTCGATTCGGTAGGTAAGTTGCCAGAAGGGTTCGAAGCGCTAGGCTCAACGCCGGATGATCAGTTTTCAGCAACCGCCAACGAAGAGCGAAGAATCTACACGCTGCAGTTCCATCCTGAGGTTACCCATACTGAATGCGGCATGCAAATACTGGAATCATTTGTGGAAATCACAGGAGCAAATCGCGACTGGAGCATAGACAAATTCATAGAGCTCGAGCTGGATTCGATCACAAAAAAAGTCGGAGACAAAAAAGTCTTCATGCTCGTATCTGGAGGAGTCGATTCGTCTGTAGCGTACGTTCTCCTCGCAAAAGCCCTCGGACCTGAGAGGATCTACGCGATGTATGTCGACACGGGCTTCATGCGCAAAAACGAAAGCGAAGAGATCAAAAAATTCCTCAAGACGGCGGGAGTTACAGATTTGCACGTTGAGTACGCGGCGGAAGAGTACTTTATGGCGCTCAAAAACGTTTACGAACCGGAACAAAAACGCAAAATCATCGGCGACAAATTCCTGGAAATTCAACGCAGAGTTGCGCAAGAACTTAATCTGAATCCGGATGAGTGGCTCTTGGGGCAAGGCACGATTTATCCTGATACAATCGAGTCGGGTGGCACAAAGAACGCAGACAAGATCAAGACACATCACAACCGTGTACCGGAAATAGAAGAGATGATCCGCCAAGGCAAAATAATCGAACCGATAAAAGAGCTCTACAAAGACGAAGTTCGCATGGTAGGACGCAAACTGGGTCTGCCTGACGAGATGGTCGACAGACATCCATTCCCCGGCCCGGGATTAGCGGTAAGGTGCTTATGTGCGGAGGTGGCGGAGTCATGTAGCGCAGAGGTAGAAGCAGAAGGCTACAAGACGAATGTCTTGCCAATTCAATCTGTCGGAGTCCAAGGAGACGAAAGGACTTACAGACATCCTGCTATATTGGAAGGAGATCATGACTGGGAAAAACTCAGAAAGTTGTCTCCTCAAATCACAAACAAATATTCGGAAATTAACAGGGTTATGTTTGCAGCAAGCGGCCCAATTACGTCAATCTCGGTAACACCTTCCTATCTGACCGAAGAACGTATCGCAACGCTTCAGGAAGCAGATCAACTCGTCATGGATTTTATCCGAGAAACCGACAAGGAAGGTCTCGTATGGCAGTGTCCAACAGTTCTGTTGCCAATCAGCATCAACGCAGAAGGCAAGGAGTCGATAGTCATAAGGCCGGTCAGCTCAACAGAGGCAATGACAGCCAATTTCACAGAGCTTCCGTGGGATGGCGTACAGCGCCTCGCAGAAAAGCTCATGCAGCTGCCAAATATCTCAGCCGTCTTCTACGACATCACGAATAAGCCACCTGGAACGATTGAGTGGGAATAAAAACCACCAACTACCCCCTAAGTCCTAAATCCTAAGTCCTACTTACCATCCCCCCCCTCAACATTCACCATCTCAATCTTTGGGATAGGATGTCCAAGGAATTTTTCGCCCATTTTCTTGAACTTAATAGGATCGTCGGTAGTCATGTAAGTGCGTTTGCCATTACGCGACAAAGACTTGTCTATATCGGGATGCCTCTTGAGGTAGTCCTTTAGGCTTTTTGCCAAGACCGAGCCATCTCCGACAATATGCACTTTGCTTCCCATATATTTCTTAAAATCACGCATCATGAGAGGATAGTGAGTACATCCGAGGATCAAGGTGTCGATGTGCCGACTTTTCATCGGGCGTAAATACTTTTTGAGGACCATTTTGGCCTCGGGCTTGTCATGCCAGCCTTCCTCAATGAAAGGAACAAGGAGAGGGCATGGCATTGAAAAAATCTCTATTTCAGGATCAATCTTCAGAATTTCAGTCTCATAGGCACGAGAACTTATCGTGCCTTTGGTCCCAACGACGCCAACTCGCTTGTTTTTTGTTTTTGTAGCAGCCTCCTCTGAAAATGGGAATATAACACCAAGTATGTTTTTCTTATCTTTCAGCCCTGCATCAACGATGTATTTATTCTGCAAATGCCTTAGAGCAAGTCCTGATATGGTATTGCATGCCACTATGATGAGTTTCACGTCTCTATCAAAAAGAAACTCAACAATCTCCTCGGAGAATCTGGTAATTGTCTCACGACTATGCGATCCATAAGGTGCGCGAGCGCTATCGCCAAGGTAAACATAATCGTACTCAGGCATATCCGATAGCAGCCCTTTGAGCACAGAGAGTCCGCCGAAGCCGGAATCTATAACACCAATCATAAATAGTCAGTAGTTTGTAGTAGAAGCGACCAAAAAGCATTATCTAAGCTGGAAGGCCACAAGTCTACCCTAACAGATTGACCTATTGGGCAAAAACAGGTATAATATACAGATAAAATTATGTCTAAAACTAACCTGCGCGAAGCGCTCCATGGAACAAAACCCCTAAGTCCTAACTACAAAAAGCACCTCATGGATTTCAAAGAAGCAATTAACATTATCGAACAGCGCGGAGACTTCAATCAGTATGCGAAGTTACGTACTGTTTTTGAAGATAAATTACAGGAGTTGGACAGGTCGGACTACACGGAAAGAGGGCTTTGCTACTATTACCTCTTAGTTAGCTTGCTCAAAGCACACTTGGTTTACGATACGGAAGAGTGTAGGGAGTTTTATACAAGAATGGACATCGAATTCCAGAAGCAGGAAGAGAAATACAAAGAGGAGAGGGCAAGATTCTCAGGCATGGAGATTGCGGATTTTTACCATCTAATGGAGCGTTGTTACAGCTCGCTCGAGATCATATACGAGAAGAAAGACTTTGCAGAGAGCCGCAAGAAATCTTATGAAAGGAAGATGATTTTTAGGAAAAACGCATATTGGTTCGAAAAAAAATACGGAAGTTGGCTCGAATACGAACTGCTGCAACTTACATGTCTATATGGCGACAGTTTCGTTAGATGGGGAATAACTGCATTAGCTTTTAGCTTTGTAGTAGCTTTCTTATATTTCTTGATAGACCTGCCTGTCGCAGAGCAGCACAAAATGGTTTCAGGCCTCGGAGGGCACTGGTTTGATTACATCTACTTCTCTATCATTACCCTGACAAGCTTGGGATTCGGGGATTTCGTACCGATGACATTAGCAGGGAAAATACTAACCTCAATAGAAGCATTTTTTGGATTCGTAATGCTTGGTATTTTTATCACACTGATACAGAAAAAAATCTAGGCCCTAATGCTATTTCTGCAAAAGCCACCAAAGAATTGGTTGTAGTCCCAGAATGACAGCGAGAAGGATTATATAAACCTTCGAATTCACTTTTTCCAGCTCCAATTGATTCTCGAGTGATTTAGCAGTCTGCAGGTAATTCCTCGCAATAGATTTGATTTTTTCAACCTTGGCTTCGGATTTCCTGCCTTCGGCCTTGAATTCAAGTAGAGGAACAGAGTGTTGGACTTGCGCTTCAAGTTGACCGACTCTGTAATTAGCTATTTCAAGCTTCTGTTGGTATTCCTTAATATCATCCCGTGCCTCTTTAAAAAGAATTTCATAAACGCTCTCAGACTTATCTTCCTTGACTACGTCTTCGCCCAAAATGCGTCCAACTTCCGCATGCACGTCAATTGCCGGACCATCTTGAGCGGCAAAGTTATTGATAGAACGATGTATGCGATGAGAATCATCCATCTCGTGATCGCCAACATCAGCTCGTGGAACATAGCCGGAGTTAAAAGATTTGACCTCGTTCCCATTGAGTCTGATAAAACCATTAATTTTACGCGCCGTAAGCCGTCCTCCGCGTATATAACGGTCCAGCGTCCTAAGCGATATGCCAAGTGCCTCTGAAGCCGATTTCCGATCTACTGTGTACGAATCACTCATTTTTCATTTTTATTTATACCCAAATACATATTAATCACCGACAGACAACTTGTCTAGACAAAATAGACGGCGTGTCTACTTGATGTCTACTAGTGACTAGTCCAGAAAGAGGCTTAAAGCCTAGGCAGTAGACGAGCTGTCTGGACATGTCTACCTTGCTGTCTAGACAAAATAGACAGGCTGTCTATGCTGTTTGGATAGGCGGAAATGAGATATGAACTAGGACACATGCTCGCTATGCAGGTTTGTGGCGGGAAACATGGTTTTGACGTGGTGCGTTTTGTATTGCTGAGTGTCTAATCGACTAAGCAAAAGAGGCTGGTTCTAGGGCGAAAATCTATAGGCGATATCACAAGGTAGCTGGCGCGTGCGCCAATGAAATGGTATTTTTATGCTCGAAAAATAATTCGAATAATCAATGCTCTCTGAATGGCTAGCAAAAAGAAAAAACCCAGTTTGGATAGTTGCATAGTTGACAAAAAAGGATCGGTAATCGTTGTGCTTGATAACATACGAAGTCTTCACAATGTTGGAGCTATTTTTCGCACTTGTGATGGCGCAGGAGTGAAAAAGATATATCTATGTGGCATGACGGGAACTCCTCCAAGGAGAGAGATTACGAAGACTGCAATAGGGGCGGAAGATACTGTTCCATGGGAATATAGACGGTATACGCTGCGGCTTGTTAAAAAGCTGAGAGAGGAGGGTTATCAGATAGTCGCGCTAGAGAAAAACAGTCAAAGCGAAATATTCAAGAAGGCAAAATACAGAAAAAAAACTTGCTTAATTGTGGGACACGAAATAAATGGTGTAAAGGACTCAGTCTTGGCGCAGTCGGACAAAATCGTACATATACCAATGTATGGAATCAAAGAGTCACTTAACGTAGCGACCGCTTTTGGCATAGCTGTCTACGAGATTGCCAGTCAACTTAATGACCTGTAAGATGCCTCTGATGGTAAAAGCGTTAAAAAAAATCATTAAGTATACGGTCCTGCTATCCATATTGTTGTTGTTCTTGGCATGGTATTTCTTGGTTGGGCTGCATGGATCTAGCTCAGGCGAAGAGTTTAACAGAGGTGAGAACGGACTTTGGATTAAGCACGCATGGGTTGGTAATGAGCAGGACACGAGTGTTGTAGAAGATTTAGCTCTCAAGCTCGCCAAATACGACATTAAATACGTCTACGTTCACACTGGCCCTATAGATAGTGATGGAACTATCCCGGAGGAGCGGTACAAATTCGCAGAAGAGTTCATAGACATACTGACAGCCAAGAATCCGGAGGTTGTTCCTCTTGCGTGGCTCGGTCAAATTAGATCGGATATAGATATAGACGACCCGGAAATACGGTCCAATATAGTAGAAACATGCGCAAAACTTGTTTCCGAAACAGGATATGCAGGGATACATTATGATATTGAACCTGTTCCGCACGACGATCAGGGTTTTTTGGACCTGCTTCAAGAAACACGAGACAAACTTGGAGACGAAACTTTTATTTCGATAGCGACAGATGAATGGCAGCCTACTCTTGTGAGCGATGTCGTTGGAGTTATTTTGGATCAAACCATCGAAAGCTACTGGGAGACGGAATATTTCCAGGCGTCAGCGGAGATAGTGGATCAAATAGTCGTTATGACATACGACACGTCTCTAGGTGACTCTGAGCACTACGAGTGGCTTGTGGAGCAACAAGTTATATATTTGTCTCAGGTCTTGGCGCCATATGGCAAAGAGCTTCTGATTGGCATACCAACTTACGAAGATGACAAAGAAAGCTTCGACCCGGAAGTGGAAAACATGGAAACGGGCCTAAACGGTATCATCGCAGGATTAAATAACAAGCGTACGACACGTGACGCATTCACGGGAGTTGCTATCTATGCTAACTGGGAAACCACTGAATCCGAATGGGATATATACGAAAAACTTTGGCAAGGACTATGATAAACCTCACTTACTCAAACCAGACAAGAGACACAGTAGACGAAACAATCTTCGAGAAACTGCTGCCGAAAATTCAAAAAAGACATCTTAATGCTGAGGGCGAAATCAGTCTTACCATCGTAGACGACAAGACTATACAAGAGCTGAACCGCGAGTATCGCGGGAAGGACAAGCCAACAGATGTCATCTCGTTCGCCTACAGTGAGAGCGAAAAATTCCCCGGTGAGAACATGCTTGGTGAAATATACATTTCGATAGAAACAGCAAAAAGACAGTCCGAAGACTTGGATAGAGAGCTGAAATTTCTATTCATCCATGGAGTACTTCACTTGCTTGGATACACGCATGAGACAGATGAAAAATACTCCGAAATGATGGAAGAAACAGAGGAAATTATTCGGCTATAATTGTCATCTTGCGTCTCTATACTTATTGCCTGTACATTAGAAGCCAATGTTCAATCCAAATCCAAACAGAACGATCCCCATTCTCATGGGTACGCAACACCCGGATAATGCGTCTGTGCCTTTTTGGAATGATAGTGCGTTCGTAGAGTCGAGGCAGGAGACTGATGAGGTCTATCAGAACTTTTTTACGCTGGATTGCGACGAGTACATGTGGGACTGGGAAGGGAAATTTGCGGACGAAGCGATGATCGAGAGGCTGATGTCAAAACATCTCAAGGATTTCAAACAAAAACAGGTTGGTCGAGACAAGTTCATAACGATAAGGATTCCGAATATATGGGAAGAGAAGACTTTTAAGCTGGCGAGGGCCTACATGAGCGTTCTGTCGGCAGCAGAGTTTACCAAGTCTTTACAGGTATACACGCCACCTGTATTCGAGTTCATATTGCCGATGACAACTTCAGCGGCTCAGATGCTTCACGTCCAAGAGACTTTTCGCAAGACGGCGAAGCTGCATGAAGAGACTTTTGGCGAGAATATGTTTGGAAAGGGGTACGTACATATGATCCCGATTTTTGAAAGCGTAGAAGATTTGGCAGGATGCGCAAAGATACTTAGGGACTATATAGTAGGTCACAGGGAGATGTGGGGCGAAAACCCTGCTTATTTGAGGGTTTTCATCGCGAGATCAGACCCGGCGCTTAATGCAGGATTTGCACCGGCGATGCTAGCCACAAGAATGGCACTGCGTGAAATGTACAAAGTAGAAGAAGAATTCGGTATACCGGTATATCCAATTGTTGGCACAGGATCGTTGCCTTTTAGGGGAGGTATAAATCCGGACAATATCGAAAACAGTCTGCCTCAGTATGAAGGGGCTAAGACAGTGACAATACAATCGGCTTTCAAGTACGACTATCCGATACAAGACGTAAAAAAAGCACTCGATTTCATCGAGAAAAAGCTGACAAAAGTAAAGCCGGTCAAGTTCGGTGATGATGAGTTCCAGACCATGGAAGTCTTAAACGACATATTCAAGAATTTTTACAGGCCTACAATCGAGAAATTCGCACCGATGATCAATCGGATGGCTCAGTTCGTGCCAAACAGGCGCGAAAGATTGCAGCACATAGGGCTGCTAGGCTACAGCAGAGGGGTGGGAGAAGTAGCACTGCCTAGGGCGATTAAGTTCACGGCAGCGTGCTATTCAATGGGTATACCGCCGGAGTTTATAGGAACCGGAAGAGGGCTGAAGGAAGTTCGCGCAAAAGGTATGACAGAGACATTAAACGCTCATTTCAAGACTCTCAAATGGGAACTCTCTCATGCGGGAAAATTCGTAAACAAGGAGAACATCATGTTGTTTGCAAAAAAATACGATTGGGCGCGCGAAATAATGCTGGATATAGAGCTTTGCGAGGAGATCCTTGGGATTGAACTAGGCCCGCAAAAAGACAGACACTTCTTGCATAGGAATTTGACTTCAAATATTATGGTTAAGCACGGACTTGGCATGGATTTTGAAGATGATTTATTAGAGGCTGCGATTATGAGGAAGAGCTTAGGATAACAAACAAAAAACATGAAAACCAAAACGCAATTAAAGCATCTGTTTCTATCATTTGGAATTGCATTCGTGGTAGCGGCAATACCACCACTATATATGTTTATGCCGCCACTATCGGTAGATGCTTCCTTGGAATACAGCGTTGACAATTTTCCAGAGGACGCAAGCGTTAAGGATAAGGTGATAGCTAGCGTAATGTACGAACTCGGCGATATACAGATACACGACAGACCGAACTATCTGAGCGACGAAGATTTGAAAGCGGCACGCAAGATTTTGCAAAAAGGAGATGTCGTGTTGGTAGGGAATTTCAAAGCATTGAGTTCGGTTGCAATAGGTGGGCCGGTAACACACACAATGCTTTATGTCGGAGACGACAAGTTCATTCATTCTCATGCGGAAGGAGTCGAGACAATTTCGATGGAAGAGGTGTTTGAAACTTACGACACGATGATAGTAGTACGTCTTAGGCAAGGGAATTCGGCAATCATAGACGCAGCAGTTGAGTACGCATATTCCCAACTGGGAAAGCCTTATGATTTCAACTTTGAAGAAGGAACGGAGGCTTTCTACTGCAGTGAATTAGTAAATTTTGTGTATAACGAAGCTGGAGCTGAAGCGATAGAGCCGAACCCGGAAGGTAGCGCCTCGACATTCGCTAATTGGATGGATGTACAGGCGATTCACCCAATAGATTTCGTTGGAGGAGATTTTAGAACCGTATTTATTTCAAGCAGTCTGAGCGGTAACCTGTAGAGTAATTTGACGAGAGGCGCGACAAAAAATGAACTTTCGAGATGAAAATCCGAAAGTTTTTTTGGTAAGGGCGCGCTTTGCTTCGGCTACTCCGCGCCAAGGCGGGGCTAAGTTCGAGAGTTTGGTCGGGGCGACAGGACTTGAACCTGCGACCTCAAGACCCCCAGCCTTGCGCGCTAGCCAACTGCGCTACGCCCCGATAAGTTATAAGAATCCGATCCGGTTATTTCGACATAACAGAAGTCATTTAAACGTAGTTTCTCCGCATTTTCAATACGAATCACGCCGTCCACATCGGGCGTAAATCGCTGAGAGCGACCAATGCCGGGCGCATCGATAAGCACTTTGAGAGTTTGCCCGACAAGAGCCGCATTGTTTTTCGCGGAAATTTTTTCTTGGAGCTCCATAATTTTATTGCGACGGGCACGCTTGACTCTATACGGGAGCTGATTTGGCAAGTCATAAGCAAAAGTTCCAGGCTCCTTCGAATACTCAAATACGCCAACGTGATCAAAAGAGATTTTTTTCACAAAACCAACAAGGTCATCGAAGTCGGAATCCGTCTCGCCGGGAAATCCGACGATAAAAGTGGTACGCAGAGTCATATCAGGCACATATGACCTGATATCAGCAATTTTGCGAAGTGTTCTGTCTATATCGGAAGGTCTTTTCATAGCTTTGAGAATCTTGCTGCTGCCATGCTGCAAAGGTATGTCCAAGTATCGACAAATTTTATCCGAAGAGGTCATAACCGAGAGGAGATCTTCTCCAATGTGTTCGGGGTAGACGTAGAGAACCCGTACCCAGAAGTCACCTTTGATACATGATAATTTCCGAAGTAGTGTCGTGAGGTGTTTCTTGCCATAAAGATCCAGTCCGTAATATCCACAGTCCTGAGACACCAAAATAAGCTCCTTAATACCAAGAGCAAGCAGCCCCTTGGCTTCATCGACAATGCTCTTCATTCGTCTGCTGCGATACTTGCCTTTTAGGGCAGGAATAAGGCAGTAGCTGCAAGTATTATTGCAGCCCTCGGCGATCTTGATATATGCAAAAGATTTTTTTTGCAGCAAAGTTTTGCCGTACATTTCCAAAAAATGCTTAGGCTCTTTGGAGACAGCATGGGTCTTCTCACCATTCAGAACGCTGTCTAAAATATTGGGGATAAGCGCATAATTAGCCTCGGAAGCGACTGCCCATAACTGAGGATATTTGTCGAAATCGGAAACCTCAAAATCGGATGCCAGGCATCCAGTTACAATAACTCTCTTGTTCTGCAACCTGTTGAGGTGCTCAAAGCACTCGTCGCGTGCAGCTTTCAGAAACCCGCAAGTATTCAGAAAGACAACGTCAGCGTCAGCCTCATTAACCAGCGCGACATCAGGGATAAGCGAAAAAAAAGCTTCCGCGTCAGCGAAATTTTTGGAGCAACCCAGCGAAACAAGACTTACGCGCAATATTTTGTTCATATCAGAGCCACAAGGAAAAAGAATCAAAGAGATTGATAGTAGTGGTAACCAGCTGGGCAAAGGTTACTTTTACATTACGTTAAATGCAAGGCTGGTTCGCGGGATGCGGGGGGAATCGGTTTTATTCAGAGCTATCTTCATCTTCCAATGCACGCATGCCAGCCGATTCCAAAATAGCTACAACAGTGCTATAGGCGATCTTTACATCCGCCGAAGGCTCTCTCCAGGCAAAATCTTCCAAGTAATTGACGGGATTGGTAGGTGGCGGAGCACCAGCATCAATTTTTATAAAAGGTGTGATTTTTCGAAGCCCATTCTCTCCACCGATGGCAACATACATTCTTGCCAAAGCTTGAATGGCATCTGCTCGGGTTATTTCTTCGGTAGGGGTTTCTGAACTGGCAGAAAAAGGCTCACACAACTGCAATACGGCTGTCCAAGCAGCACACATCCAACTTGCTTTTATTTCATCAAAACCGCTATCCTCCTCTACTCGGAAGCACTCATAAAAAGCACTTTCTGCATGAGCAATCAATCTGCTGGCTACAACACGATTCATTTCTCTCACAAATCTGACGTCAGGCGGCCTTTCGCGTATCTTGTCAGCAGGCAATTCTACTGCTGCTGATATTCTCGTCAAAAGAGATCCATGCTGCGCTTCACTGCCACGCCAAGCATTTCTGTCCACTGCGGCACCCAAGGCATTTCGTAATTGTGTTGGGCTGGGGATAGGGATTAATTCTCTAGCCAAAGTTGCCATTAAAGTATCGCATATTTTTCCAATGACATCCTCCGACACCTCAAACCCAAACACCTCTCCTAGGAGCGTTGAAATTAATGATACGTCTTTGCCAACAGGCCGCGATGATATACTTTGCAGGTATTCTATGGCGGAACGAACTATCCTTTCTATCACAGAACGGAAAGCATTTTCCTGCAGCTGCAAGTCTGTCCCTGAAGTTGCATCGGTTGTGCTGTTGTTGAATAACGTTCGAACAAGCTCACTAAGAGAATGTACAATCTCCTGAAAGACAGGAAGTCTGAGCAAATTGTTTAAACTGCCTTCAGATCGAACTCTGTAAATGGTCTCGATCCCTCGAGTGAATCGTGTGCCAACCGCCTCATCATATGTTTTGATTTCACCTTGATAAGTGTGCGCATAAACCCGCTCCAATTCAGCTTCAATGCTAAGAACGGCCTGTGCAAATAATTCCGCTGCAAGATACAAATATTCATCAAAATAGCCCTCCAACTCTCCAGGTATGAAAACACCCTTCTTCGCACGTAAGGGCACAACCTCAGCCACATCCTCCAACGGTCCCAAAGCCTTCACAATTACGGCAATTCTCTTTCTGATTGCGCCAAGGTGGAACAGGACACTAAAAGCAGAATTTCTACGATTTTTATCGGGCGAGCCGTCAACCAGAGCACTCAATTGAGGACTTTCTTCGGCTGGAACCGCCTCCAACAATTCCTCCCAGGTTAATAAATTTTCACTCATTATTAAGATTAACCTTTATCCAATATAGGAGGCATTATAGCTAAAACTCTTGACAAAAGTCAAGCCAAGTGTTCTGACAGTGAGTCCTGGTCGGGGTGAGAGGACTCGAACCTCCGGCCTCTCGGTCCCAAACCGAGCGCACTAGCCAACTGTGCTACACCCCGAAAATCTTCACGAGTATATTCATCGGAAGTAAAATTGTCAATTTTAAGGCCGCATCTTCGCGGCAATCACGAGAGTATTAGGAAACACCAGGAGCATTTACATCCAAATCTTTTCCAGCTTCAACAAGAATATTAGCACCATTTAGGATGTATAGACCTGCCGGCAAGTAGCCGGAGAAACTACCCGTCTCAGCCAATGACGTCTTAGCGCTATCTATAGCTGTGCGTTGATCTGGAGCGAATGGAGGTATAGCAGGTTTAAATACGTCAGGGTTGCCTCGCAGAGCTCGAGGCAAAGTCATAGTGACATGACCATAACTGCCCTCTATATTAGAAAGCCAGTCGCTGACTTCGGTGGTAGGATTTAGTGCATTTGCAGCCTCCAGTCTATCGATAACATCCTGTACATTCCCAAGAGCTCTTGCGGACTGAGCTCCGTACAGATAATCATTATATGTAGGCTGAACTCCAAGCTCAGTGAGTGTATTAAAATTATGTTCGACCCCATTCCAAGCATCTCCTCCTTTGGAGGCGAGTTTCCGCATTTCTTCTGAAAGCCTGACATGTTCTCCGTTGGCAACCGCAAGCTCATTGTCTGCTGCTAAAAGCTCGGCCTGCCTCGATTTGACAAGTGCCTTCTGCGGATCATCGTCGCTCATGCCTTCCAGGCGTCTTACGAGATAATTAAATTCGTCATTGGCAGGTATTGTTGTGCTGGCAGCTAACTCAGGATGCGCCTTAAGAATCTGCATGCGATCATCCATCATAGCATCTCTGGATGCTAGGTCGCTTTCCGCTCGTATACCTTTTTCAAAAGTACGGAGCTCTTTTGAAGTATCAACAGTCTCGGGATTCATAGTTAGGGACTCTCTGAAAAAAGAGCTATAGATTCAACCTGTTGGAACCTGTAGAATGGGGTTAG
>Ga0210006_1000051_pt1 | contig 95755 bp, 75 predicted proteins | sample CryGey02umfilter_2_FD_185452 | JGI IMG/M metagenome (GOLD analysis project Ga0210006, IMG submission 185452) | Groundwater microbial communities from aquifer in Utah, USA - Crystal Geyser 4/10/14 0.2 um filter (SPAdes) (version 3) | ecosystem: Environmental > Aquatic > Deep subsurface >... | reverse complement strand
CAACGACCCCGATCCGCGCAAGGGCAACCGCGTCATCCTGATGCTCGATGAAATCCAGAAGCTCGCTCTGGATCCGGCCGGGAAGAAGATCCTGAACGCCCTGAAGGTTCCGATCCGCAACGGAAAACTCTCGATCCTCGGCACCACCACCGATAAAGAGTGGAAGGAATTCTTCGACTCCGACGAAGCCCTCAAGAGCCGCTTCGAGAAGATCCGGATCGAGGAACCGACGGTCGAGGAGACCCAGGAGATGCTCCACGGAGCGAAGGTCCACTACGAGTGGATTCACGACGCCGAAATCGAAGACGACGCGCTCGACGCCGCCGCGAAGCTGGCCGACCAGTTCGCGAAGGAAGAGAACAATCCCCGCAAGAGCTTCAAGCTCGTCCGCTCGGCGGCCGAGCTCGCGCGCCCCGACAACCTCCGCGCGTCGATCGCGCTCGACATCCGCGAGGGCTGGCGTAAGCTCGCGACCGCGGTGCGCGCCGCGAAGAAGGATCTTCTCAAGAAGGGCATCGCCTCCACCCTCGCGCTGCCGATCGAGACCTACAACAAGATCGCGCAGATCGTCGAGGAAGTGGTCTCGCTCTACGCCGCCCACGCGGAAATCGTCGACGGGAAGGGCGCGGTCACGACCGAGGTGATCAAGCGCCGCCTCGCGGAGTTGACCGGAATTTCCGCCGGGCAGTTGACGCTCGGCGAAGGAGATTCCTCCAAGTACTTGAAGATGGAGGAGGAAGTCTCCAAGCGCGTGATCAATCAGGACCGCGCGATTCTGGCGCTGGCGAACGCGATTCGGCGCAACAAGTCCGGTCTCGCTGACCCGAATCGGCCGATGGGAAAATTCCTCTTCGTCGGACCCACCGGCGTCGGGAAAACGCATTTGGTGAAGGAACTCGCGCGCTTCCTGTTCGATGATCCCGAAGCCTACGTCCGCTTCGACATGTCGGAGTTCATGGAAGAACACACCTACATCCGTCTGGTCGGCGCGCCGCCGTCCTACGTGGGATACGGCGAAGGCGGACAACTGACCGAAGCGATCCGCAAGAAGCCCTACTCGGTGATCCTCCTCGATGAGGTCGAGAAGGCGCATCCGAAGGTCTGGAACATCTTCCTGCAAATTCTCGACGACGGCCGGCTGACGGACTCGGAAGGCCGCACCGTGGATTTCAAAAACACCGTCATCGTGATGACCTCGAACGCCGGTATGAAGGCGGTTCAAAGCCAGCATTACGAGCGGCTGCTCACCGCCAAGTACCTCGAACTGGCTCAGTTGGAGGAAACGGACGCCGGAACGCGCAAAGCGCTGGTCGATCTCGAAATCGGAGAGCTTGAGACCGAGCGGGATCACGCCGTGGAAAAGCGCGCCGAGAAGCACGCCGGGGCGATCGCCCAGGCGCGTTCGGTCCTCGAAGATCTGGCCGACCTTCGGGCCTACTCCGCCGCCGCGCGGCAGCTCGCGGCGCTGGAGGCCGCCCGGGACGCCGAACTCGACGCGGTGCGCCAGGCCTTTCAGAAGCGCATCGACGCGGCCCGCGCCCGCTTCGACCGACCGGTCGATCCGCATTTGGCGGAGGATCGCGCCGAGGCCATCCGCGCCGACATCGCCAAGATCGAGACGGCGTGGGACGCGGAGATCCAGCTGGCGATTCAGGAAGGGGTCCGCCAGTTCTTCCCCCCCGAGTTCCTGAATCGGCTCGACGAGGACCCGAATTCCAAGGCGAAGTGGATCACCTTCAACCGGCTCAACAAGGAGAACGTCCGCGTGATCGCCGGACTCGAAGTGAAGACCTTCGCGAAACTGCTTCTCGATCGCCACGACACGGAACTCGAGATCACCGACGAGGTCATCGACCTGATGACCACCGAAGGATTCTCGCCGGTCTACGGCGCCCGCCCGGTCAAGGCGGCGATCGAAAAGCACATCGTCGACCCTCTGGCGAAGTGGGTGCTGGAGCAAAGCGAGCACGGACTCGACGCCCGCGGCAAGAAGATCGTCGTCACGGTGGAAAACGGCGCGACGAAATTCGAAGCCTTCGAGCGCGAAAAGGTCGCCCCCCAGAAGCGCAGCATCGAAGGCATTGCGCACGCGATGACCGAAGAGGTTTTGGGCCTGGTCGAGGAACTCGTCCTGGGCGATCTCTCCGGAGACCCGGCCGAGGCGATCGCGGTCCCGACCGAGGAGGACTTCGATCGGTCCCTGCGTCAAATCGGGGACTTCAAGAAGGCCGACGAGCCGGCCGCCAAAGCGGCCGGACCGCTCCCGGTTTTCGCCCCCGGCATCGAGACGACGCTGCGCGACGCGCAGGTCGTCTCCGGCGAACACAACAACGCGAAGAAGGCGGACAAGTCCCTGCGCGCGGCGTGGCGGAAGCTCGCCTCCGACGCGGCAGGAAAGGGCTATTCGTCGGACGCGGTCTCGATGCTCAACCAGGAAGCCGGAACCCCCGGCGAGGCCTGGGTGAAGAACGCGATCCGCCACGCTAAGGAAATGGCGACCCGGGCCGGCAAAGAGGACTCCGTCATCCTCACCTGGGAACTCAACGAGGAAGCCGTCACCGTCGTCGTCCGCTCTCCTCACACGATGGATGAGAACGAGAAGTTCGCCCTGAAAGCCCATCTGACCGGAAAGCCTCCGGCCGACCTCAAGGAGGCGCAGCGCCGCGTCGACCAACTGAACCTCACGGGAACGATGGTGCGGGACTCCAATCTGCTCGATCTCTACCGTCGCGCGTCCGAAATTCCGGGTGCCCGTATCGGCTACCGATCGGATGAAAACGGCACCGAATACGTGCTCGTCATCCCGAAGCACGGAGCGGTATGGGAGGCTCCGGCCTCCGGGAGGTCGGTTCAAGGACGGGAAGACGGCGTAAAACACGCCGCCGCGCCGAAGCTGACCCCCCACCAGATCCGCGAACGCGCGCGCGTGCGCCCGGTGTTCTGGAAGGTATTGCATTCTGATAAACAGACCGGTCCCGCCGTCAAAATCGCGGCCGCCGAAGGGTGGGCGCGTCTTACCACGCCGGAAGACTTGAAGGAAGTCCGAGCGTGGGTTCTCCAGGGCAAATGGGTCAACGCCGACACGACGAACATGCGCTTGACCGAGGCCAAGCACAAAATTCAGATGGCCGTCGCGGTGTTCAAGCGCTGGGGAACGCGCGCGGACCTGCCCGTTCTCGAACGGCTCGCCCGGACCTATACCTCGATCTCGCACTACGACATCCCGGCGAAGCAGGCGATCATCGACGCGTACGCGACGCTTCTCGCCCGAGCCGGACGCGACGCGGCGCTCGCGGCCTACGAGAACGGGACCCGCGAAGGAAACGCCTCCGAGAACGTCACGATCGCCGCGCAGCGGGCCCTCGGGAAGGTCGGCCTCGCCGAAGATGTCGCGAAGGTGATGTCCCCGGATGGAAAGACGATCGAACCCGACGCGTTCGTCGATCTGCTCGCCCGGACGGACCGTGCTCAGCTCGAAGCCTTCGTACGGGCCCACTGGCGCACCGACTCAGACGGGGCCCACTTTAAGTCCCTAAGCACGACACAAAAGAAAACCGTGCTCAAAGCCGTCGCGAGGACGGGGCTCGATCCCGAAGCGGACTTCCTCGAACTCAAACAGGTCATCGAGAGCAAGCGCGGCGCCGACCGGCCGACGCTCTACGACGCCGGCGACGCCTTCGCGGCCCTCGCCCAGAAGCAGAATCTCGGGGCGAACCTCGAGCGGATGCTCGATCAGTTCATGACCAACAACACGCTCAACGCCTACAACGACCGTTGGGCGGTTCTGCTCGCGCTGCTCTACGCCGCGCAGCGCGTCGGAGGCCCCGAACTGCTTCCCGTCATTGAGGCGGTGATGGCCTCGGATCCGACCCACGTCAGCTCCAATTACGAGCAGCCGCATTTCGAGACCCCCTACACCTGGGCGCGGATCGTCGTGCGGACCGGACTCATCGGCCGATACCTGCGAAAGGAGCGCGGCGAAGACGGGGAACTGAAGCCCTCGAAGATCGAGCGGATGCTCGCCTCCACGAATCCGATGGCCGTCGCTGCGGCGCTGCACGCGATCTCTCTCGCCCAGGGAGGGCTCGGCGGGCACGGAGTCGAAGGCGAAGAGGCCTACGACCGCGCGGACCGCGGGGAAAGGGGCGATCTGATCGAACTCGACACCTCCGCTCCGCCCGCGAGTTCCGGCGGATACGGATACGGCTACATGAACGCGGCGCCGCGCGGACCGCACGCGCACGACTTCGACTGGGGCGGACGCTGGGATCCCATGCGGCGCATGCCCCCGATGCCTTGAATGACAACGGTCTCGTGAACCGTTCCCGTCCGGCGGGAAGCGCAGCGGCCCGATGGGCCGCCGTCTTCCTTTGGTGCGGGGCGATCTTTGCGGCGTCGTCGCTGCCGGGGGACGCGGGCGTTTTCCGGCTCGGGGGATTTCTAATCGCGAAAACGGCGCATTTCGTCGAATACGCGATTCTCTTCATGCTCGTGCGCCGCGCGCTGTTCGTCTCGAATCCCGACCTGCGTCGACGCGCGGCGCTGCCGGCGGTCTTATTCTGCGCACTCTACGCGCTCAGCGACGAATGGCATCAGACCTTCGTGCCGGGACGCCACGGACAATTGATGGACGTGGTCATCGACGCCATCGGCGCGCTGTGCGCCGCGTTCTGGGCCCCCCCGCTGATGCGGCCCGGCCGCCGAGCCCCGCCTTCCGTTTCCTAAACTCATTTGCTAGGATGGCGGCACGCTAGGGGTCCTGGAGCGCGTTCGCTTCGGGTGAGAAAAACCCTCTGAACCTGACCTGGATAATACCAGCGTAGGGAAGCGTGAAGCGCGTTTCCCTTCCACTTCTCTTCGATCGTTCGGGCAGATCCCCTCGCGGGAGGCTGCAATGATTCATATTCCGTCGGCCGTATTAATTTCGCTTCTAGGCGCCGCGTCCACCAACTCGGCTTCAGCCTCGTGCTCCCGGGAGGATCCGGCGGCTTTTAGCGCGGCGCGGTAGCGCGCGGCGGGAGCGGACTGCACGGGCATGCGCCAATCGTCGCGCAGATAACTGGAGAGAGGATCCCGTCCGTCAAATCCCGCGTCGAGCTTCGCCGAAAAGTCGGTCCCGGATCCACGGGTCTCGCCCTTGCCGCTCCATGCGGCGGCGGCGTCGCGAATGCGTTCGGCGAATCCGCGTTTCCCAGCAGGGGCCGGGGCGGCGGCCGGAATCCGCCGCGCAGCCTCCGCCGGAACGGATGGAAGGCGGGTGATTTCCGCGATCGCCGCGGGGGCCTCCAGCGGCAGCGCGTGTTCCACAAGCCGCAGGGCTTCGGCCGAGGGCAGCGCGGAGTGCATGCCGGGGACGGGCGCCAAGAAGAACGAGGCGTCTGCCAAATTCAGGGAGGGAACAACCGCCGAAACGGCGGGAGCGGTGCGAACAGAAGATCCGCCGACCGGGCCGATCGCGCGAACCGCGTGCGCCCAAGCCGGGACCGCCATGACGATGAACGCGAGCCACCCCCTCATGCCTTCATCATGCCCGAGAGGCGGGCCCTCCGCCTGGGCAGCGGGGCACCTTCTTTCTGGGACTTCCGGCCTAGGGGCTTCTCCGTCTTTGCCCTCCTTGATCGTGTAATAGTGTGCATTCCGATTTTGTCGTTGACCTGCACGGCGGCATGAGCTATAATAGAGACACTTGCTCCCCACTCGACTTGCCGAAAGGCCCGGGTGGGGTTATTTTTTAAGCCATGCCGCCGCCTGAACCCGCCGAGAAACGCGCTGTCGTCTTCATCGACGGCCAGAACCTGTTCCACTCGGCTCGCGAGACCTTCGGCTACAGCCACCCAAACTACGACGTCAAGACGCTCGCCGCGGCGGTTTGCCGCCGGAAGGGCTGGAAACTGCTTCAGACCCGTTTCTACACCGGTATCCCCGACCCCAGGGACAACGCCTTCTGGAGCCGATTCTGGGCCGCCAAGCTTTTAGCCATGAGTCGCAGCGGCGTTTATGTCTACACCCGCAAGCTCCGCTACCGCAACAAGACCATGCTCCTGCCCTCACGGCCCGAATTCGGCGAGATGGCGGGCCGGGAATTCTCCTTTCTCGCAGGCGAGGAGAAGGGCATCGACGTGCGCATCGCCTTGGACGTCATCCGCATGGCCCACCGCAAAGAGTAGTCGCGCTGCTCTTCAGCCAGGATCAAGACCTCTCGGAAGCCGCGGACGAAATCCGCGTCATCGCGCGCGAGCAGCGTCGCTGGCTGAGAATCGCCTCGGCCTTCCCGTCCAGTCCGACCTCGCGGAACGTGCGCGGCATCAACAAGACCGACTGGATTGAAATAGATCGGGCGACCTATGATGCCTGCCTGGATAGGAGGGATTATCGGTCGTCGCGCTGAAACGCACGAATCTCCGCGGTCGCAAAACGGCCGCAGCGTGTTTCGGGAGGCTGCCGGAGAGGGCCAAGAAGTGCTTTAATTCCCAACACAGCCGGCGTGGCGGAATTGGCAGACGCGCTCGACTCAAAATCGAGTGGTAGCGATACCGTGTGGGTTCGAGTCCCTCCGCCGGCACCCTTTTAGCGTTCTTCGTCGCTTAAGTCGAGTTTTTTCGGGAATCCCATCATGCGGGCGCGCGCGAGCAGGTCCAAATAGGCGCGGCGCGGCGCGTAGCCCCCCCCCAGCGCCTGCGTCACCGGCGTCACCATCTGAATGTCCATGAATTTCTGTCCCCGGCACTCCAACGCGTCGATCAGGCGAAACAGGGCGAGCTTGGACGCGTTGGGGCGCGAGTAGAACATGCTCTCCCCGCTGAACACCCCTTCCACGCAAACGCCGTAAACGCCGCCGACCAACTCGGTCCCGTCCCAGCATTCGACGCTGTGCGCCCACCCCTCTTCGTACAACCGCAGATAGGCGTCGATCATCTCCTTCGAAATCCAGGTCTCTCCCGATTCTCCGATGCGCGGGATTTCGGCGCAGGCCCGGATCACATCCGCGAAGGCGCGGTTGAACGAAAAGCGGAAATGGTTGCGCCGCATCGCCGACTTTAAACTTCTGGGGAAATGAAGCCGGTTGAACAACAGCAGCCCGCGCGGGTCCGGGCAATGCCACGGAATCTCGGGACCGCCCGACGGCCAGGGAAAAATCCCGGCGCGATACGCGGCCACCAAGCGCTCGACCGAAAGATCGTTCCCCCTCCATACGACGCTGTCGCGGGGACCCAGCTCCCGCGGGTCGCGAAATAAGGCCTCCTTCATCTGACTCAAGGATAAAAGCAGGTCCGTTCCGGGTCAATAGAACTTTCATCCGGATCGAAAATATCTATTGAAATCCTAGAGTCGCGGGGCTAAACTCGCCAAGAGGTCTTATGCGCGCCGCCCCCCCTCTAGCGCTCTCGCTTCTTTTATCGCTCGCCGTCTTATCCGGCGCGGCCGAGGATGCGCAGGACCCGCCCGACGCTCCCCCAAAGCTCGAACTCAAGGCGCCAGCTAAGGCTCCGGACGTTCCGGAAGAAAAACCCGTCAAGGTTTCCGAGGACCTGGCCAAGCGTATTAAGGAACTCGGCTTCAACTTCGATAAAACGGGTCAGTTGGTGCATCCGGAGACCGGGACGACGATCTCCAAGCAGATGCTTGAAAGCGCCGGTCTCACTCTCGACGAGGAAGGGCGGCTCGTCTATAAAGACCAACCGAAAATGGAAGTCGAACAGCGGCATCTGCAGGGCGTGCTGAGCAGCCTGCTAAAATTCGGCAAGGTCGCCGCGCACGATCCGCGCGCGGCGGGGCGAACCCTCCAAGCCTGGGGGATTCCCCCGGCGTACGACGGCATTCATCTTCTCAACCCCGACGGAACCGCCACTTATTTCGGCCTGATGCTCTACGAGGGACTGCGCAAGGACCCCACCCGGGTCAAGCAGCTCAGCGGCGAACGCCTGTCGAAAGCGTTGTCCCTGTTCGAAGCCGGACACGGAGCCGCGTTCGGAGAGAATCTTCCCGAAGCCGGAATGGCCGATATCGGCCGGGCGTGGAATCTTCTCAATTGGGATACGATGCGGCCGGGTGAGACGCCTCTCTCATTGAAGCCCTACTCCGATCTCGGGGACTCGATCGGCGCATACAAGGATTTGATCGTCGGAGAAGGCCGCGCGGTACTGGCCGGAGGCCCCGCTCCTGCCGGGTTCAACAAGAACGACAGCGCGGCCGCACTCGAAGCGCTGAATAAACTCCAGCGCTACCAGTACCACAAAAATTTCACCCTCCAGCCCGGAGCGGTGCCCACGCCGGAAGAAAAAGAAGCGGAGCCGCAACTCGTCGCCGCTGGACCGATGGAGCGGCCCGTCGAGCCCACGCCTCCGGAAGCGGGGATGCTGCCCAAACTGCTCGGCATCGTCGAACGCCTGCACGGATCTCCCATGTCGCTCGCACAGCAGGAAGCCTTCGTCAAATCCTTCCCCCTGGGAGAAAGCGTGTGGCAAATGGGCGCCCCCCAGTTGTGGCGTCAGGGGATAACGGGGAAGGGCGTCAAGATCGCGGTCATCGACACCGGCGTCGATTTCCACGACCACCTCGGCGACGCGGTCAAGGACCGCAAGAACTTCTCGCGCGACCGGGGTGAAAAATCCACGGGCCAGCACGCGACCCATGTCGCGGGGACCATTCACGCGATCGCCCCCGACGCGGAAATCCGCTCCTACAAGGCCATCAACGGCGGGATGGGAACCCGCCAACGCATGGACACGCCCGAGCAGTACGAGGCTGTGATCGCCGCGGTCGACGACGCGGTGAAAGACGGCAACCGCGTCATCAACTTAAGCCTCGGCTTCTTCAACCATCCCTCGGACCGGATGGTGAAGACGATTCAGGGGCATGCCCGCAAAGGCGTCCTCTTCGTCGTCTCCGCGGGGAACGAAGGCCCCGAAAGCGGGATGAGGACCCCGACCAGCGCCCCCGACGCGATGACGATCGGCGCGATCGACGCGCAGCGCAAGATCACGACCTTCTCTTCCGGCGGTGAGAAATGGGATCCCGAGAGGATGGCCTACTCGATCAAGAACGTCTTTCTGGCCCCCGGCCACAACACGAATTCGACCACGAAGCCTTACTACCGCAGTTCCCCCGAACAACAGGACTTTCAAAGAATGTCGGGCACTTCAATGGCCGCTCCTCATGTAAGCGGAAGCGTGGGACTGCTGCTGCAGGCGGTGACGGACTTCAAACTGTTCCCCGATCCCGTGACCGCCAGCAAGCGCATTCGGGATTCGCTGTTCCAGACGGGGGAAGAGGTCCCGGTCAACGAACTTCCTTCGGGCACGCCGCCCGAGCAGCGCTACATCATCATCGACCCGAACAAGGCCTTCGGCCGTCTGCGCGGATCGGGCTAACGCTTCTCCCTTCTTCCAATTTAGAATAATAGACGGCGCGTCCCTCTCGCGCTTCCTTTAGTTGTTCAAAGGACCCTGGACTGAATCCGGCTCCCCTGCTATTCTTGGAGCGATGAGGGGATTTGCGCCGATTTTTCTGCTTCTGGCGGTTTTTTTCACGCCCGCCCCGACGCTTCAAGCGAAGGACAGCGTCGAGGCCGCCCTCGAAGCCGTCGAGTATACCGACGGACAACTCTCGTACGCGGAACAACAGGAACTCGCAGCCAAGGAAGCGAAGCGCGAAAAGACGAATCTTCTGACCCAAGCCGCGAAAAAACTCCAAAGCCTACCGGGCTGGCGCGTGATCAGCAAGGCCGTCGCGAAGGACAAGCTCAAGGCGCGGGAGCGCGAACTCGAGCGTGCCAAGGCCGAAGCGGCGCGCACCGAGAAGGCGGCCGTGCAAACTGGAAATCAATACCTTCAAGCGGAAGAGCAGTACAAGGCCGTTTCTGGCGAGTACCGCAATCCCGAGCGCGTGCAGTATTGGCAAAGCCGGATCGGGTCGGCGGGGGGCCCCCCACCCGAAGAGCAAGGGGAACCCACAACGGAAAGCGTGGGAGAGAAAACTCAGCAACTGATGGACACCATGAAGGGCGGCGTCACGCCTGAATCCATGGGGAAGCTGATCAACCAGGCCGGCGGGCTCGAAAACATGACCGATAAACTGATGGCTCAGGCCATTCAAGGAAAAGGCCAATTTAATCAAACCGCTGCGGAGTCGGGCGTCAACGGCCCCGGCATTCAAGGAGGCCGCTTTCGCTTTTCGGACAAGACCGGAGCGAGCGCGTACGGTACGGCGACGCAGCGGCAACGCCCCCCCTCGGGCTCGATCACCAACGAAGCGTTGATGGACGGCAAGATCATGCTGACCCGCGACCGAGGCGCCCTCGGCCGAGGGAAACGAGGCCTTGACCCCTGGGCGGAGAAGAGCCGCCAAAGGCTCGCAAGCGGAGACTACGCAGGGGCTCTTGCGGCGGCCGAACGGGCGATCGCAAGAAACCCGCGAGATCCCACCGGATACCTGTTCAAATCCCAAGCGCTCAATAAACTGCGCCGCTTCGATGAGGCCGAAATCGCCGCGAAGCGCGCGCTCGAACTCGACCCGGAAAATGAAAAAGCCTATAAGAGCCTGATCTGGGCGCAACTGCACAACGGCAAGCCGGACGAAGCGCTGAGCAACGCGGGCCGGCTGATCCGGATCCAGCCCGACAACGCCGAAGCCTTTCTGCTGCGCGCCTTCGCGAACGAACTGCTGGGAAACCGCGAGGCGATGCTGCGGGATCTCGAACGCGCCGCCGCTCTCGATCCGAAATACCGGGGGCATCTGGCGAAGGCACGGCGCGGCAAACGGCTCTTCGATCCTTCCGCCGAGGACAGCGAGCAGCTGCTGGAGGCAATCGCGTACGAGGAAGCCCCCAAGCGCCGGAGCAGTTGGCCGCTGGTCGCAATAGGCCTCGCCATTATGATCGCGGGCGCGGCCGGTCCGGCTCTCTCCTGGCTGCAAGGCCGACAGCGCTCCACGGTCGGCGTCGGCACGCGCACCAGCACGCTGGAATTCGAACGCCGCACCGCTCGCGACGCGGCGGAGCCCGAATTGCTCGCCGGGAAGTACCGACTGGATCAGCTGATCGGACGCGGCGGCATGGGCAAGGTTTGGAAAGCCTTCGATACGACGCTCGACCGCCCAGTCGCGGTCAAGGAAATGGTCGCCTTGGACGACGAGGACGAGCGGAAGGCCCTCTATCAGCTCTACCAGAAGGAAGCCCGCACCTTGGCGGCGCTCAGGCACCCCGGGATCGTCGACATCTATGAAGTTGTCGAGCATCAAGACTCGATCTTTCTCATCTTCGAATGGGTCGACGGGAAGACGGTGCATCAAATCCTCGCCGAGGAGCACAAACTCCCCCTGCACCGGGTGGTCGCGATTCTCGAGCCCGTCTGCCAAGCCCTCTCCTTCGCTCACGAGCAAGGCGTCGTCCATCGAGACCTTAAGCCCGCTAACATCATGGTCACGCGCGACGGCGTCGTGAAGCTCATGGACTTCGGCATCGCGCGGGCCGGAGGAGACCCGGTCTTCGCGGAAACCGCGGAGGGCCGCGGGGATCCGCTCTCCGCGAATCGGACGCAAACCGTCGCCGGAACCCCGGCCTATCGGGGACCGGAGGCGGTGCGGGGCATCGTCACGCCCGCGTTCGACATCTATTCTCTAGGGGCGAGCTTCTACGAGATGCTGACCGGGCGCCTGCCGTTCGGTCCGTCCGGCCAGGAAAGCGTGCACGCGACTCCCTTCGTCGCCGCCAGCAAACTTGCTCCGGGACTTTCCCGAAGCGTGGACGCCCTCATCGCGTTCTGCCTATCGGGGGATTACACGAAAAGATTCCGCGACGCTCGGTCGCTGCTCGCCGAATTGAAGAAGTTATAGCCGTTAGGCGGGAACAGGTTCGAAGTCGACGCTCAAAAGTTCCACGTACTCGCGCGCGCGCGCGTCCAGCGCGTCGCGGGTCAAGCCCTCCAACCGCTCCGTACTGAAGCTCTCGACGTTGAAAGACGCCAGTACCGAACCGTACACCGCGGCCCTCTTGAGATTCGAATGATTGCTCAAGTCGGGATCAACCGAGAGAGCGCCCATGAACCCGCCGCCGAAACTGTCCCCGGCGCCGGTGGGGTCTTCGATGCTCTCCTTCGGATACGCGGGGAAGGGATAAACCTTCCTCCCGGCGTACAGCAGCGCGCCGTGTTCTCCCTTCTTGATCACGACCACGGAAGGACCCCACCCGGTCAGAATCTTCGCCGCGGCGACGTTTCCGTCGGCGCCGGAAAGCGACTGAGCTTCCTGCTCGTTGACGAAAAGGATGTCTACGCGCCCTAAAAGTTCCTTGACCGCGGCCTTCTTCGAGTCGATCCAGAAGTTCATGGTGTCGGCCGCGACGATTTTGGGGCCCTTCATCTGGGAGAGCACTTCCATCTGAAGTTCGGGGTCGATGTTTGCCAGAAAGAGAACGGGACATTCCTTATGGGCGGAAGAAAGTTTGGGATCGAATTCCGCGAACACGTTGAGCTGCGTATCGAGCGTATTCGCCGCGTTAAAATCCGCCGTATAGCTGCCGGACCAGCGGAAGGTCCTGCCCTTCGCGGTCTCGAGGCCGGAGAGATCGATCCCGCCTTTTTCCAGCATCTCGCGGTGCCGCGCCGGAAAATCTTCCCCCACGACGCCGACGATCTTGACCGGCGCGAAATGACGCGCGGCCAATGAGAAATAGGTCGCCGAGCCGCCCAGGGCTTCTTCACTTTTTCCGGCGCGCGTTTCGACCGAATCGAGCGCAACGGAACCTACAACCAGGATTGAATTCATCTGACGATCTCCGGGGATGGGATTAGAGGCCGCGCTCTCTCTGATCGAGGAAGGTCTGGATCTCGATCTGAGTGCTGAGCTGGCGAAGGAAAAAATTAATCGTGTCGAGCGCGCGCCGCTGCCGCAGTTCCTGAGAGAACGCCTCGCGGTCCGACTCGAAATTCTTGATGGACCCCTTCGCCCGCATGTATTCGTCGCGAAGTTCGCCGGGGGCGAGCTTGGTCGCGCGGAAAAGCGCGGCCTTCATTTTGCCCGCGAGGAGGCGGCGGCGCTCGTCCTTTTCGTAGGCCTCCGGAGTCATCCGGTACCCCATCGAAATCATCTGGAAGTAGCGGTTTTGGTCGAACTTCCCCTCGGTCTGGAACGCCGGCGTCTGTTCAATGGTCCGAGACAGTTCGAGGTCGCTGATGTAGAGGCCCATGCTCTCGGCGCTTTGTGCGAGGATCTCGTTGACGATCATGTCGCGAAGCATTTCCGCCTTGACCTGCTTGGTTTGGGCTTCCGTGACTTCCTGACCTTGGGCGCGCACGGATTCGAGGTACTGGTTGACGCGAACGCTGAAGCGAAGGTAGGGGATCTTCGTCTTGCCGACCTTGGCGACCGCCGCGGTGGTGTCGAAGTCCGTGAAGAAATAGCCGCCGAGTCCGGCGAAGATTCCGACGAGGAAAATGATGAAGGTCGAAATGATCAGGGTCTGCTTGTAGCGGCGAAAAAATGAAATCATCGGACGGCGGAAGTCTCCTTCTCGGTTTGTTGGGATGCGTCGTCCTCGGCGGGAGCGGCGGCGCCGTTCACCGGGATACGCTCCTCGAGGGCTTCCGGCCCCATCCCGCATTGTCCTTCGAACACGGCGCCCTCTTCGATCAGAAGTTTTTTCGTCCGGATCGCCCCAATGATCCGGCCCCCGGCGATCAACTCGAGCTGTTCGGTCGCGAAGACATCACCGGTGACGCTGCCTCCGACGACCACCCGCTCGGCCCGGATATCGCCCTGGACGCTTCCGCCCTTCCCGATGATCACCGTCTGGGCCTCGTTGATGTTTCCTTCGACCTCGCCTTCGACGCGAAGCGACCCGCGCACCATCATCGTCCCGTTAAAATGCGCCTCGGAACCGACGATCGTGACGACGTCTCTGCCGTCGAATCGGCTCGGATTGTTTTTAGAGAATATCGCCATAGTCGAATCAGCGGGCGTCCGTCGGACGCCGCGGCTGCCCCTCGAGATATTTCAGCGGGTTCACGGGCTTCCCGTTGACCCACACCTCGTAATGCAGGTGAGATCCGGTCGACCGCCCCGTCGTACCCATGTAGGCGATCAACTGACCGCGGACGACCTCGTCGCCCGCGTTGACCACGACCTTGGAGGTATGGCCGTAAAGCGTCGAATAGCCGAAGCCGTGGTCGATCAGAACGACCATCCCGAATCCGCCCCGCCATCCCGCGTAACGGACCGTTCCGTCCGCAGCGGCCGCGATCGGAGTGTCCGGTGAGTTGGCGAGATCGACGCCTTCATGAAATTGTCCGCGGTGCAGGCCGGTACCGCGCTGGAACGGAGAAAAACGATAGCCGAACCCGGAGGTGATCCGGCCGTCGGCAGGATAAATGTCGGGCGTGGAATCGCGCAGATTACGCTGATTGGCGACGTACCAGGCGATCTCTTGATAACTGGCCAGCCTCCTACGTGATTCCTCGCGAAGATGTCGGGCCGTTGCCCGGATTTGGGAATCGGGAACGCGGCTCGGGTTGGACAGCAGCGCACTCAAACCCATCCGCTCCGAAGCGCTCGGACCTCCGAGCCCGGACTCGGATTTCAGAATCTCATCGCGGGCGCCCATCCCCAGCAGGATGCGCAACTGCTTGTCGGTGGCATGCGCCATCTCGAGCATCTCGCGGGACTTTTCCATCTCGTCCGCCATGTAGTGCATCTTGGTGCGGATGACGGTATTGTCCGCCTTCGTGATCCAGTAATCGACGTGCCTCCCTCCTAAGAACCCCGCCCAAATGGTCAACCCGCTCCAAAGAAAGAGACAGAACAGGAGGAAGGCGGCAGAAAGGCGGCCCCGTAGGACCGGGAAGTCGGCATGCGGGATCACCAGCACGGTCACGTGCCGGCTCAAAAGGCGTTGAACGCTCTTAAATACCTTCAAAATAAAGCCTTATCGGAAATTTCCCGACGGGAGTGTCTATTGTATAACACCGTGGCGCGGGAGTGTCAATGACTCTTTCGTTACAGCCCGTCGGAGTGCCGACGCCGACCGGAACATTATACAAAGATCGCCTAGCACGTGTAGTCGACTAAATACCGCCCCCGGCTCTCATAATTCCATATTTTCCTATAAAATATTGCATATCCAATCCATGGCGTATTTCTCTCTCCTTTTTTTGACAAAATGAGGCTGACACCGCAGCACGCTTAGCGTACATTGCGCTACCTCCCCGGACACCGCAGCACGCTTAGCGCACATTGCGCTACCTCCCCGGACACCGCAGCACGCTCAGCGCACATTGCGCTACCTCCCCGGACACCGCAGCACGCTTAGCGCACATTGCGCTACCTCCCCGGACACCGCAGCACGCTCAGCGCACATTGTGTTCCTTCCCCGGTTACCACATCCCCCTGACGACAATCCTGCGCGCGGAAACGCGCTACCGTCGGGAGTAGCGCCGCCGATTCTGAATGAGCCCCTCGCGCTCGAGCTGCATCTTTCGCTCAAACAGCTCCCGAGCGTTCATCGAACTCCTCGGCAGAAGCAACAACTCGCATCCGCAGCCGGCGAAGTAGCGGCGAAGCGTACTCAGCCTGACGTCCTGCCCCGCCTCGATCCTCGCGATTTTCGAATGCGGCAAGCCGGCGAGTTCCGCCAACTGCCGCTGAGTCAGATAGACGCGGTCCCGCATCATTCGAACGATCCCGCCATCCCCGCTTCGAGCGCATTCTTGGGGAGCGGCGGCCGCCGCCCGCAACGCCAATTCGACCGGGTCGTGGGCGACGGACTCCGAGTCCAATATTCGGTTCAACTTTTCCAGCACCAACGATTCATCCGTGTTTTTCATACCGCTTCGTACGAACATCACCCCGTTTCAGTTCCCCCCTGCGAAGTGTGAGGAACGCGCGGGCGCGCGTTCTCGCCCCCTTGACAAATCAAGGTCCGGGGCTAAACTCGGGATATGCCCCTCGAGCGGTCATTTGCCTGTAAAAACAATCCGATCCGATGGATCGCGTTGCCCGCCTGGCTCTTTTTTTGCAGCACGGCGCTAAGGGCGGCGCCGACCGAAATTCCCAAGCTCGAACCCAAGGTCGGCAGCAACCTTCAAGGCGTGTCGCTCGCCCCGGTACAATCGGGACCCGGCTCCTCTCTCGGGAGTGTGGGAGCCCCCACTCTGGACGGCGGCTCGCTGCTCCTGCCGGACGCCCCTGTTCTCGCGCCCGATTTCCAAGCCGTCCCCCTCTCCGCAGCGCCGGCCGCCGGTCCGGCCGCCGCGCCAGCCCTCCCCGCCGCCTCGGCGCCGAAAACTTTCGGACGCCGTCTCCCCGCACCCTCTGCCGCCGATCCGAAATCCAACCCCGCAGCCCCCACCCCCGCGGTCGGATCGAAGGAATTTCAACGGTCCCTGGAGCGCGTCGGAGCGGGCTCCGCGAAATCCCTCGAACTTTCCGGACGCGAACAATCCACCCCGGCAAACGCGATCGAAGCCGGCGTCGTCTCCGCAGCGCTGTTCGACCTGGCCGCCGTCGTCCCAGCCGTTTCGGCCGACGCGGGCGTAGTGCCGGGCGGGCTCGGGGCGGCGCCGACTCCCGCGCAGCGCGGGCTTCAGCCGTTTGCCGGAAACCCGAACCGGGTCGTCATCGAAAAACTTCGCTCCGGACGCGTCGTCTCAGGCCGCGAACGGGGTCCCGCCTCGATTGCCGGCATCGAAACCATTGAATTCGCGGGAACACCGGGCAGCGGAAACTCCGGCGAGACGATTCGCGTCTCCATCGCGGGAGAACCGTGGTTCTTGAAGCGCATCGGAGATTCTCCCGACGCCGAAATCGCCGCCATGACGGCGGAAACACGCGCAATGAACGAGGTCGGCGTCTCGGCGATGCTCCGCGTCGATCCGCTCCTTTCGCGCTCCTACTCCGTCTCCGAGAAGGTGCTTGTTTTCCGCGACGGAAAGCACGTCTTCGTCTTGTCCAAAAGCGTGGACCCATCGCCGGAACAGCCCTCCGGGCGCAAGGAGCTCAGCCCCGCGCAGCGCGCCGACGCGTCGATCGTGCAGTTGGTTCTCGGCTTGAGCGACCTGCACGCGTCGAACGTCCTGCTCCAGAGCGGCGGCGGGGCCGCCATCATCGATTTCGAAAAGCTCTCGCGCTCCCCGATGGGGACGGCCTCGGCGCAGCAAATCGACACGGAAGTCATGATCAAGAACTTCCCGCTCGTCGACCGCTTAAGCCAAAACGATCCGGATCTCTACCGGGCCCGCTTCGAGGAGTGGAAGCGCGATTACGATGCCGGAGGACGCGACCGCATGGACTCGGCGCTGCGGGAATCGGGATGGTCCGCCTCGGACCGTGCCGCCTATCTCTCGGCGGTCGACCGCAACGCCGCCTCGTATCTCGAGCGCCTGCAGCCCTATCTCGAATACGCGAACGGGTGGCACCGCACCATCCAAGCGAACAAGGCTCAAGCGGCGCAGCGCCAGGCTGAAGCCCCTAAAGGCTTCTTCGCGAACCTCTTTGGAGGCGGCGGAAAGAAGGGCTTCGGAACGGCCGCGCGCGGCGTCGACCTCGCGGGCCGCGGGAAGGCGGACGCGCGCGTCGACGCTCTTCTCGCCGCGCTGCGCGGCGCGGGAATCGGCGACGGGGATCTCCTTCATTTCACCGACGCCAACGGGCTCGTCGGCATCCTGTCCTCGGGGAAGCTGTTTCCCTCGGTGGATCCCGCCCGGGGGAGCGCGGGGCCCAGCAACGCCGTCCACGGCGACGGCGCCTATTTCGCGCGCGGACGGGACAACGCGCTGTACCACCTCGATAAAGACGGACGCGCGACGCTCCGCCACACTTTGCGGGAAACCGGCTCCGTTTCCGTCCCGGTCGCCCTTCGGGTCAAACCCGGGGCGAAGCTTCGCGTGGGCGCCGAAGGCCCCGATGGGGTTCCCGTGCTCGGACCCGCGACGCTCAACAACGCCGATCTCGCGTTTCTCTATGCCCGGCTCCCGCCCGAAATGAAGAGACGGCTGAGCGCGAAAAATTTCGCGGAGTACGCCGCGCGCCGGAACATCGGCGGCGTTCCGCTCTCGGCGCTCGAACGCTTCGACGCGGCTGCCCGGAAATGGGTTCCGCTCGAATCGTCGTGGCGCGCCCTCAAGCGCGGCTTCGGGTTCGGCGCTCCTTCGGGCCGGGGTGACGCGGATCCCGCCTCGCTCGGCTGGAGCGACTGGGCGTCTTGGAAATTCGCCGGCGCGCTGGAACGTGCGGGACGCCTCGCGTCGGCCGCGGCCCGCTACGAGGCGCTCGACCTTCTTTCCGAGGCGGCGCGCGCCTACGACGCGGCGAAGCTTCCCGCGGAGGCCGCCCGGGTGTTCTACGCTGATTACGGCCGCTCCGGCCGCTTCCGCAGCCTGCTCGAGGCGGAAAGCCGTCTCAAACGCTTGGTGTACGGCGGCGGCGGACTCGCCGCCCGGGCGGAAGACAAAGCCCTGCTCGCGCGCGTCCGGAGCGCGGTGCGCACGGTCGCCGAGGCGGAAACCGAACGCCTCGCGGCGAACGCCGAACTCGAACTCGCCGAAGGGCGGACCGCGCGGGCCGCCGAGAGCCTGCGAAACGCGTCGGAAATGGCGGCGCATTTCAGCTTCGAACGACGGCGCGCGCTGAGCGAACAGACCGCGGAGCCCCCGCGCGAAGCCCCTCCCGCGGCGCGAACGCAGGGCCGCGGCCTGAGCCCCGAGGAGATTCCCGACGGCCTGCTCGGGGAGAAGGCGATGGAAAGCTTTTTCAGCGAACGATTGGTTGCCGCGCGGGAAAAGACGGCCGCGACTTTAGCCTCGCTGCAGCGGGGCGTGGAAGACGGCATCGTTTTTTTCGGGGACAATCAAGGGAAAACCGACGCGATCGAAAACGCACGCCGCCTGAAGGAACGCTTCGACCGGGCCGGGGAACGCGTCCTGATCGTCTCGGGACACGGGGGGCCGCTCGTCGAAGGTCAGAAGATGAAGGGGACGCATCTGCTCGACGCGAACGGGAGGAACGCGGCCTGGTTCCCCGACAACGCTTGGGGCGGCCTGGAATTGCTGGATGTCCTGCGCCGCATCGGCGTGTCCTTGACCGGCTACCAAAAGATCGTCTTCGCCGCCTGCCACGGGGGAAGCGCCTGCGGCGTTTCCGAGGCGGTCGACGTCCCGGTGCTGGGAACCGACCGGGACGGCTGGCTGCATTATTCGTCGAACCTGGTCGTCAATCCGGAAAACGGACGCAATTACGGCATGTTCCTGCGCGATGAGGAGGCGACGAAGCTTTACCGCCGCGGACGGGAAGACTCTTTCGAGACTCCGCTTCAAGAATGATGAAACAAACCATCACCGCCCTCTTGGCGCTGTCGCTCGGCGCGCATCCCGTCCTCGCGGGGCCGATGGAAGTGCCCAAGCTCAATCCGAAAGTCGGCACGGGTCTGCCGGCGGCTGGAGCTCCCGCCGTATCGTCCCCCGACAACGGCTCCGCGGACGCGGCCGTCGTCCCGACGCTTGGGGGCGGCTCGCTGATCGTTCCCGACGCCGTCATTGAAGGAAGCGCGCGGCGTCTCGCCTCGGTTTCGGCGGGCGCAGCGGTCAAGTCCCCCGCGCCGCCCTCGGCCCCGCTGCCTTCCGCCGCCCCCTCCCCTCTGGTTCCGACACGCCGACCGATAACGGCGCCGGCCGCCGCCGCGGAAAAGGCGGACGCGCCCGCGGATCCCGAGATGCCGCAGGTCGGGTCCGAGCGGATGCGCGAAGCCCTCGAGTCCCTCACCGACGGGAACGCGAAAATCCGGGAGACGGTCTCCCGTGAGAACCCGTCGGCCGACGATTTACGGCAGGCCGGCATCACCGGCTCGGCGATCTTCGACGGATCCGGGAATCGGGCGCAGGCGCTTTCAACCCCGGAAACGGCACCGCAGGCGCCCCGGCGCCGGAACACCGCTGCGGCGGGACTCCTCCCCCCGCTCGCCGCTAGTGAATCCGCAAGGCCGGAACCGGACTCCCCGGCCCGGGACGCGTCGCATTCGACCGCGCATTCGCGCTTGAGCAGGTTCTTCGGGAAGGCCGTCTACTACATGACCGCCGGCTCCTACGGCGTGATTCCACGGACCTTCGGCAAAACCGTCGCCGGAGAACCGCTGGTCGTTTTAGAGCGGCGGGCGGTACCCTTCTCGCGCCTGCTGCCTCGGAAGCTCCGTCACGCGCTGTTTGGAAGACACTGGATTTCAATCGCCGTCAACGCCGCCCCGGATTTTGCGGCGAAGAGGGAACTGCTTCGGGCGTTCCAATCACTCGGGGAAGAGCGGACGCTTGATGAACTCCAGTCGGGCTGGGCCGGCGGCGTCGCGGGATACCGGGCGATCACCGCGAATCCCGCGCTGCTCTCCCTGGCCGCCCGCAATAGAGACTCCGGCTGGAAGGTGCTCGACTACCGCTCGGAAGCGACGCTCGGCGACCGTTTGCAGCAATGGCTGCAGCACCCGGTAGACTCGCCGGCGATCGCGGCCCGCGCGCTGTGGGCGAAACTCCGCGGGCGCGCTCCGCCCGCGGACCCGCGGAGAATCCTGACCTGGGAAGATCCCGACCCGGAACCGGCGGACCGCCTCCCGCTGTACCTGCTGAAGCTCCCGCTGCGTTTCGCCGGATCGGTGCTCCGGGAGGCCTTCGGGGACACGGCGGCGGTCGGGTACACGGTGCGGGGTTTGGCCTCGATTTTCGCGTTTCACGCTTCCCCGAAACGAATTCTCTCGCGCGCGAACGCAATTGCGTTTCAGGATCCCTCACGCGTCCTCGGAGTCTTCGACGACAAGGAAATCGAATGCCAAACCGCGTCCGATTGCGCGGTACGCGCGACCTACAATCATCCCCTTTCCGAACCGATCCGCCGCGCGATGGACTACCCCGCGTTCCTGAACTTCGCCGAGGCCGCGGTAAACACCCCCCTGCGCGCGACCGGGACCTCGCTGGACCGGCGGCGCGCCTACATGGATCTTCTCGGTTTTGAAAACGGAGACATGCACGGCGTCGCCGAGGAACAGGAGCTCCTCAGCGCGCTCAAGGACGACGGCCCGATGTTCGGCCGGCTGCACTTCCAGGGTTCGCGACTCGGAGGCCTGATCACCTTCCAAGGCTGGAATCCCTCGAGTTCGCATCTGATCGTGATCAACGGGGCGATCCGCGAGAACGGAATCGCGTGGATGCGGCACGCGGCGCTCGCCGCAGGCCTGCCGCGAACGGCGTGGGAATTGCTGAAGAACCCGTTGGGGACGCTCCGCCGCCTGCGAGACGACGGGGTGTGGACCTTCGTCATCACCGATTCCAATTTCCGCGTTCCGCAGCGATACACCTACCGGCAGTTGGAATCGATGGGTCTCGCCATCGGGACGCTCAAGCGCAAGACCACCTGGCAGGAAGGCGTCGGGTTTCGACCGCTCACGCCGGTGGAAATCGGGCGCAGGATCGATAATGCCGTCGCACGCTACTCAGGCGTGCGCGTCCCGCAAAGGCAAGGCCTGTCGGATTTCCTTAGGCGCGCCTTCGTCGGCGCGCGCTGGCGCGCGCTTCCCTCCGACGCACCCGTTCTGGTTCCCGCGGCGAGACGCATCGAACTCGAGCTCGGCGGACGCCCGTGGGAAGGCGGGAAGCTTCTGGAAATTCTGGCGGTCGACATCGCGAAGAGGCGCTTCGACAGTCTCCGCGGCGAGCCGGAACTCGACGCCGACGGCGTGACGCATGTGCTCGTCGACCCGCTCAACCCGGGTCAGTTCCGCGCTCTCAAGCGGGACGGCGGGGAATTCGTTCTCGGTCGCGGAAACCCGGGCCGCTTCCTGCTGACGCAGAGGGTTTCCCGTTATCACCTATCGATCATTCCGATGGGAGACAGCTTCATTATCGAGGACCGTAATTCCTCCAACGGCACGCGCATCGCGCGCGTTCGTTTTAAACCGTTGGACTCGGGGACTTAGGGCGATATTTGAGCGCTTCGGCCACGACAGAGTCAATTACAATATGCAAGTACAACTTTCAGATTGTAAACAACGGATCCCGGTCAATTTTAATCGCCCCGTTTCCCTTCCCGTCCCGCCGATTTCCTATTGAAAATAGGCGAATCGAAGGCTACGCTCCAAAGGGAGGTGGCAGTACCGCCCCTTGGGACGGAGGACGCCGACATGAACCCAAAAAACCCCCTCAACCCGCTTTACCGGGCGAGCGCCTTGCTCGCCCTTCTTCTCGCCCTCCCTATTAAGGGAGCCGCGGCCCCGACCGAAATCAAGGTCAACACCGCGCTCGGGGAGGGCGTCAAACCGGTTGTCGTTCAAACCGGACAGCAAAACTCCGGGGGACTTTCCAACACCGTTGTCCCGACGCTCGGAGGCGGCGTTCTCCCCGGGGTCGATGCCGCGCTTCTCGAGCCCGGCATCGGCGCTCCGGCCGAAGCCGCGCGGGTTTCGCCCCGCGCCGCGGCGGCGCAGCCTGGAGTTTCCCCGATCGACGCCGCCGCGCCCGCCGGCGTCGCGCGGGATCAAGTACGGGTAGTTCCGGCAAGCCGTCTTCCCGCCGCCTCCGCGTCTAAAGAAGCGTCCGCAAAGGGCGCCGCGCCCGCTCCCGCGGTCGGAAACGCCGCGTTTCAGCAAGGCCTGCAGCGGGTGCAAAACGGCGCCTCCGATATCGGCGCCGCGCTCAGAAAGAAAGTCTCCGACCCCAACGCCGTCGTTGAAGCCTCCGTCGTCGGCGGCGCACTCTTCGACGGCACGGGACGCCGCAGCGCCGCAAATTTCGCCGATCAATCGGTCGGCGCGGACGGCCGCCGCGGCCCGCCGCGCGGATTCGGAGGAACCGCCGGAAACGGCAGCGGGCGCCGCTTCCAAAGCGCTCTCGTCCGCCTCGGCGTCCCCCGCGCTGCCGTGCAAAGACTCTCGGGCTTGATGGTCGGCTGGCATCCGGGCGATCAAAGCGGCGTCTATCACGGCCTGCCGCACTCGTTCGCCGTCGCCGACATGCTGGCTCAGATTCTCGACGGTCCCGAAGGGGCGCGCTATGCGACGGGGGAAAAAGTCGAACTGCTGCTGGCCGCGGCGCTTCACGACGTCGATCCCGAGCGCGAGTCCGGCAAACCCGCGCGCGTCGCGGCGACACTGGAATATCTCGCAGACAACGACGCGGCCCGCGGTTTGGTCGCGGAATTCGAACCCTACGGAGCGTCGCTCGAACGCGTCCAGACGCTGATAAAATTCACCGACTTCAACATGGACGCCGCCGCGATGGCGCAAATCAAGCGCGACGCCGCGGCGATGGCCGTCGAACATTTCTCGAATGATCCCGCACGCGGGGCAAAACGGGGAGAGCTCCTCGCCTACGTCGATAAGAGCGCGATGTACACCGGTTCGTTCGCGTTCGCCCGCGATGCGGTGATCGGGCTCGCGAACGAAATCGGGGCGCCGAAGGAAGCGATCCTGCGGGGAACTCCGGGGTTCCTCAAGGGCCTGATCTGGCAGGGAGAACCGCGCGCGAGCGCCCATCATCCTCTTTTCGAACGCCTCCCGGCCGAACTCCGCGAGAATTTCCTGGAAGTCTATGGGCGCTTCGAGCGGGAAGCCTCACTCGACGGGGCATCCGCTCCTGACCGCGACGAAGACGCAAAGGGAGAACTGAGTGCGTCTCTGGAAGCCGCCATCGACGCCGTGCAGGGCGGCCTGCGCCGGGCGCTCGGCGTCGCCCGCTCCGTTAACCCGATTGCCGGTCGCTCGGCGGCCGATTCCCGCGCGCCTCCGGCGTTCGCCGCCGCACTCGAGGAGGCGGGCGTCCCCCGTCCGCTGACCGGACGCCTGACCGGTCTTTTGTTGGGCTGGCATCCGGGCGACCAGGGGAAGGTCTACCACGGCGTCCCACACACCTTCCGGGTCGCCGATACCGCCGCCGAAATCCTAAAGGGTTCTCTCGGCCGGGCGGCGACGAAGGAAGAACGCGTTCTGATGCTGCTGGCCGCGGCTCTTCACGACGTCGATCCGACCCGCGCGCCGGGCTCCCCCGCCCGCGTGGCGGCGACGCTTGAGTTCCTGCGCGAGGATCCGTCCGCGCGGCGCCTTGTCGAGGACTTCGCCCCGTACGGCGCCAACGCGCAGCGGCTCGCCGCTTTGATCAAGTTCACCGACTTCAGCATGGACCCCTCGGCGATGGCGCAGATTCAACGCGACGCCGCCTCCATGGCCGAGGCCCACTTCGCGGACCCGGCGCGCGGTCGGGTCCTTGGCAGGGCGCTCGCCTACGCCGACAAAACCGCGATGTACGTGGATACCGTCGAGTTCGCCGAGAAATCGGTGCGGGGTCTTGCCGCCGAGATCGGAGCGCCGGAGGAAGCGATCCTTGCCGGGACCGCGGGATTCTTGCGGGGATTGATCTACGCGGATCAATCGGAAACGAAGTTCGCGCCGGAATTCTCTCTACTCCCGAAAGACCTGCAAGAGAATTTCCTGCGCACGTACGCGCACTTTAAGACGCTCGCGCCCAAGTCCGCACCGACCAAGGACGGCGTCACGACGCGCGGTCCCCCCTCGTCCCCGGACAAGGTCTCCCGCGCCGTCGAAGCCGTTCGACGCTACACGCGAAGCATCGCCGCGGGATTAACCCTCTCCGACAAGCAGCGCTACGGCCTGATGGAAATGGCCCTCGAAGAGCAGCGAATCTCCAAGAACGATCCGCTCTGGGCCCAAGTGGAAGCCCAGCTTTTCCCGGAACGCGCCGAGCGCAATTCAGCCGCGCGCCAAGCGATCGCCGCACAATTTAAAAACCACGCCCCGCTGATCATCGAGTTGGCCGAGAAGTTCGGGAAGACGACGCGGGAAGTCGAGGCGATCATCAAGAGTCAACCCGAGGTCGCGCGCCTGCTCTCCGGCAAGGTACCCGAAGCGCAAGCGCGCACGCAATTGAGCTTCGCCCTCCAGCGAGACCGCGTGCGGGCGATGACCTCCCGCTTCCCGGACAACGAGCAGGGCCGCTTCCTGCGCGAACTCGGGGAAACGATTCTAACCCCCGGTGGAAAATCCATCGAGGAGATCGTCCGTTCCGGCGCGTTCGCCTACGTCTCGTTTCGCGGGCGCAGCGTCGCGTCGACCGCGGTGGGACGGGATCCCGACGTTCAATCCTCCGACTATGTCTTTTACGTCCTGCTTGAAGCCGACGGGCGCTGGACGGTCAACGGCTACCGCAAGAACAATTCGCGCCTCGAAGGATCCGATCGTGAGTGGATCGCCGTGCTTGAGAACTGGTTGAAATCCGGACTCTGGGACGCCGTTCAATTCAGTCCGCGCCCGTCGTAAGCACCAACTTCCCGGTGGTGGTCCCGGATTCGAGCGCGCGATGCGCGTCGGCGGCGCGCTCCATCGGGAACGCCGTCGTCGAACCGGGTCGAAGCTTCCCGTCCGCGACCCAGCCGAGAAGGTCCTTCATCCCGACCCGGGCAAGTTCCCGGTCGCCGAACAAAAAAATCACGTTGAAGCCCATCACGGCCCGGTTCGACGAGGTCATCTCGAACGGGGAAAATTTCGGCACGCGCAGATAATTGAAGCCCAACCGGAACAGGCTCGGATTCTGATTGCCGCGGGGCATGATCTCGGCGAACCCGTAGACGACGAGACGCCCTCCCGCTTTGAGCCGACGGTAGCCCGGGCGCGGCGTGCTCACGCCGTTCGCGTCGAAGATCGCGTCGAACCCTTTCGGCGCGATCCGGTCCGCGTCCTCCCAGAGCCTCCCCCGCGAGCGGACGATCACCGCGTCGGCGCCGAGCGCGACGCAGGCGTCGGCCTTCTCCTGGGATCCGACGACGCCGATCGCGCGGCACCCGGCGATTTTCGCCAATCGCACGAACGCCGAGCCGGCGCCGCCGGCCGCCGAGTGAATCAGCACCGTCTCCCCCGCTTCGACCTTCGCGGCCCGGTGTAGGCCGTAATAGGCGGTGAAGTGAACCGCCGGAAACGCCGCGGCCTCCTCGAACGACCACCCCTCGGGGATAGGCCACAACCGCCAAGGCTCGACGATTTGCGTATCCGCGTAACCGCCGAAGCGCGTGATCCCGAACACGCGGTCCCCTTCGCAAAATCCTTCGGCCCCAACGCCGAGCGCGTCCACGACCCCGGAGAACTCGAAGCCCGGACTCATGGGATAAAGTCCTTCCGCCGCCTTATAATGCCCCATGCGCACCATGCAGTCGGCGTAATTAACTCCGGCCGCGCGAACGCGGACGCGGACCTGACCCGGTCCGGGGTCCGGGTCGGCCTCTTCCACCCAGCGCAAAGCCTCGTGACCGCCCGGTTCCGTGATCAAAATGCGCTTCACTCTGAGATTCTAACAAACATGCTAGAATCGTCGGATGGCAAACGGCGCCCGCGATCTACGTAGGGAATTCCTCGACTATTTCGATCACAAGGCCCACCACGTTCAGGCCTCCAGCCCCCTCATTCCGCAAGGGGATCCTTCCTTGCTGTTCACCGCGGCCGGCATGGTTCCCTTCAAGCCCTACTTTCTCGGCGTCAAAACCGGCACGGACCGAGCCACCTCGGCGCAAAAATGCTTCCGCACCACGGACATCGACAATGTCGGCCTGACCGTTCGCCACCTCACTTTTTTCGAAATGCTCGGTAATTTTTCCTTCGGGGACTACTTCAAGGAAGAGGCGATCGCCTTCGCCTGGGATTTTCTGACGAAGAAGATCGGGCTCGACCCGAAGCGGCTGCATCCGTCGGTGTTCCGGGATGACGCGGAGGGCGAGGCGCTCTGGAAGAAGATCGCGCAAAATCCCGTCACGCGCCTTGATGAGAAGGACAACTTCTGGGCGATGGGAGAGACAGGGCCGTGCGGCCCCTGCTCCGAGATTTACTACGACTTCGGCCCCGGCTTCGGCGACGGACCTGAGGACACGGTCGGCGGCGACGGAGACCGCTACATCGAATTGTGGAATCTCGTCTTCATGCAGTTCGACCGTCAGCCCGGAGGGGCTCTGAAGCCGCTCCCCAAGAAAAACATCGACACGGGGATGGGCCTCGAACGCCTCACGATGGTCGTCGAGGACAAGAAGACCCCCTTTCATACCAGCCTGTTTCTTCCGATACGGGACGCCGTCGTTTCCCGGCTCGATCCGGACCCGAAGGACCGCAACACCGAACTCGGCCTGCGCATCATTTCCGATCACACGCGGGCGGCGGTGATGCTCGCGTTCGAAGGGATCATCCCTTCCAACGTGGAGCGCGGCTACGTGCTGCGGCGCCTCATCCGCCGCGCCTCGCGCTACGCGCGCCTGCTCGGAGCCAAGGAACCGTTTCTGCAGTCGCTCGTCGCGTCCGCCCTCGACATTTACGATGTCCAATACCCGGAATTGCGCGCCGCACGCCGGCAGATCGAGGACACTTTGCGCGCCGAAGAGGAGCGCTTCTTCGAAACGCTCGAGCGCGGCGAAAAGGAACTAGCGGATTTGCTCGGGAGTTCCACGAAAACGCTTTCCGGCGCCGAGGCCTTCAAGCTCTACGACACCTACGGATTCCCGCTGGAACTGACGCGGGAGATCTGCATCGCGAGGGGAGTGTCCGTCGACGAGACGGGATTTAAGTCGGCGCAGGAAAAGGCGGTCGAAGTCGCCCGCTCCGGATGGAAGGGTTCGGGGCAGGCGTCGAAAGCGGTCTACGACACGCTGCTGCAGGATACGCCCGGCCTCCGCACGGATTTCGTCGGCTACGGCCACCTCGAAAAGGAAACCCGCATCGCCGCGATCCTGCCGGCGCGGGAAGGCTCCGATCCGGGAGAACTCGCGCCCGGCGACCAGGGCGAGATCGTTCTGAAGGAAACCCCCTTTTATCCCGAGGGCGGCGGACAGGTCGGGGACTCCGGAGCGCTCTACGACGACGTCAAGGACGACCGCCTCCTCGCGCAAGTCCATGACACGCAAAAGCCGCGGCCCGGACTGATCGTCCACCGCGTCACCGCGCACCGCACGCTCCGCCTCAACATGCGGGTGCGCGCGAGGGTCGACGCCCAACGCCGTCGGACCACCGCGTACCACCATACCGCCACCCATCTTCTGAATGAAGCGCTGAAACGCGTGTTGGGGCCCACCGTGCGCCAGGCCGGTTCCCTCGTCGCCCCGGACCGCCTGCGCTACGACTTCACGCACGGCAAGCCGGTGTCCTCCGAGGAACTGTTGCAGGTCGAAGCGATCGTCAACGAGGCGATCGCCGCGGACTATCCTGTCTCCCCGAAGGTCCAAAGCGCCGACCAGATCGAAGCGCTCGGAGCGACGACCTTGCTCGGCGAGGATTACGGGGATAAACCGCGCTTTCTCTTGATCGGCACAAAAGGGTGGGACGATCCGAAAGATCGCTTCAGCCTGGAACTCTGCGGCGGAACGCATGTGGAGAACACCGGCGAGATTCAGCGTTTTAAAATCGTCAAAGAAAGCTCGGTCGCCGCCGGAATCCGCCGCATCGAGGCCGTCGCCGGACCGGCCCTCGAGGATCTGCAGCGCGCGGAGGAAGAAAAGATCCGCGAAGAACTCCGAGAGGCGATTCATAATTTTATCGTCATCACCTCAAAAATCCAGTCGGTGACCGGAAAACCGTACCGCGACGTTCTGCGCGACATCCCCGACGCGGATTCCTCTCCGCTCGAAGCCATCCGCAGAGTGCTTCCGGAACTGCGCGATCGGGAAAAGAAGATTTCCAACGAACTCGCGCAGGCGAAGCGTTCGAAACTGATGCAGCAGGCGGATTTGGGGAAGGTCGTCCTCGAACTCGGCCATCTCAAACTCGCCGTTCAGAAATTCGACGGCACCGAGGCGCAGGCCCTGCGCGGCCTCGCCGACAAGTTCAAACGGGAACTCGGCACCGGGGTGGTCTTTCTCGGTTCGTCGGACCACAAGCGCCTGTCCTTCGTCGTCGGCGTCACGCAGGATCTGATCGGCAAAGGGGTCGACGCCTCCGCGATCGCGAAAGCGATCTCCGAAAAGCAGAACGGCCGCGGCGGCGGGCGCCGGGATTTCGCCCAAGGCGGCGGCCCCGATTACGACTGGGACGAACTCGTCGAAATCGTCAAGAAACTCGTACAAAAGCCCTGAGCGCCCGCCTCCGGCATCCGTATTTCCCGCACTTCCCTTCGCTCTTGCGTTGAGTTAAACTGGAGTCGTATCGGCGGATGCGCGCGATGCAAGGAGGCACTCCATGAAACGGTACTGGATCGCGGCGGCCCTTTTGGCCGCCGGCAGCGTCGGATTCGCTCGAGCCCAAGAGGACCCGGGCATGGGCAGGCATTCGGGGATGGGCAGGCATTCCGGGATGGGCAGGCATTCCGGGATGGGCAGGCATTCCGGGATGGGCAGGCATTCCGGGATGGGCATGCATTCGGGAATGGACGACGGAACGCCTTTCGGCTTCTTCGGCAGGGGCCCTCGTGAGGACGGTCTCGAGAGCATCGTGATGCACCGCGGGAACATGCTCCTGATGGCCGCCGCCCCCCTAAAACTTACCGACGCGCAGAGGGACAAGGTTAAGGACGCGATGCGCTCGGCCAAGAAGCAGGTCAACACGTTGAAGGCCGAGGTCGAGAACATCGGCATCGACATTCGAGCGGCCTTGCAGGGAGACGACGCCGACTCCGGGAAACTCAAAAAGCTCGTCGATCAAAAATACGCGGCCAAGGCCAAGATCGCGAAAACGCTGATCGACGCCCATGCCGCCATCGACGCGACCCTCACGAAGGAGCAGAAAGAAGACATCCGCAATCATCGGATGGGCTTCGACCGCGATGAGGAAGAGGACGGTGAGGAGGATGAAGAAGAGGAAGGCGGGCGCTGATCAGCGTCCGAACAGACCTTTCAGCGACTTGAGGCCCTGTTTCGCCGCGTCGGTCGCGGCGCCGCTGGCGTTGAACGCGACGCGCTTGCCGGCGCCGATGACCGACGCGAGCAGCGGCTTCAGGACGGTTTTTGCGGCCTGATCGGGGGTCGTTCCCTCCTTCCCTCCGATGTCCCGCAGCATCAGCGCCGGAAGCGGCGCGGAAAGCGATTGTCCCTGCAGCAGCGTCGACTTCATCCCAAGCCGCAACTCCCCGTGCAGGAAGTCAAAGCGCTTGATTCGAACCTTCACCGGCTTCAACGGAGTTTCAGCGGTCTTGCCGGAGTCCGCGGCGGCCGGACCCGTGAATTTCTCCACGTTGGCGAGGATCGCCGCTATGTTGCTCCCCTTCAGCCCCGCCTCGTAGGTGACGCGGGGCCCCTCGATGTAGATCGCGTCGATCACGATGACCTGCGAGAGCAGCGACTTGGGATCTATCGCGATGCGGACCGTATCCAGTTCGAAGGCGGAGGGAGTCGTGAATCCGGGAGGATTTCCCACGACGAATCCGCGCAGTTCCCCCTTTCCGGAGAACGGAGAGAGGCGCACGGCCTTCAGCGTCACGGGCGCGCCGACGACCCGCGGCGCGAAGCCTTCAACCGCGCTTTTCACCATCCCGTTGATGCGCAGCGACATCACGAGAACTGCGACGGCGGCCAGCGCCGCCAGCCCGCCCAACCCGAATACGATCTTTTTCATGGGGAAAAATTTGCGCCCATCAGGACTCGAACCTGAATCTACAGCTCCGGAGGCTGTTGTGATATCCGTTTCACTATGGGCGCGACAGAAAGGATTCTACCAAATCAAAGGCGGACGAGAAGAGGGAGAAACAGATGACGCGCATCGGCACCGAAATGCGAAGACGCCTGATTTCCTGGGTCGTAGCGAAAAAACCGTTTAAAGCCCAAGCATCAATACAGTAAGGAGACGCGTCCCCATGCCTGGGCTGCATCCTGGCGTTTCTCTACCGAGGTGATGTTTCTCTCCCCATGGAAACTATCGACATCATATTTCTCAATGCCGATACTCACGCGCGTAAAGCGCGTCGCGTCGTAGCTCAAAGAAGCGTTCAGATTGAGACCGCGGCCGAATGTCGCCGCAACCGATGGAGATAGTCCTGGCAACAACAGATCGGACTGGCGATAACCCAACGTATACTCCTGTCCGGAACCGCCGGACATGCCGATAAATTCAATCGCGAACGGGAAGAGTACTTTTTCATTGAGACGGTATGCGGAAGCGGCACGGAAACTAATCCCTTGGCTCGTTAGGTAGTTCGTAACGATTGGGAGATAGACGCCTTTTACCGAAAACGCGTTCACCCGGGTTTCTCCCTTACCCACAAAATCCCAGATACCCTTCATGTAGGCCCACGTCGCCGCGCTGCCGACGAACGAGATCATGTTGGCGCGTTCCATGTCGGGGACGCTGATGGAGAGTCCCTTATTACCGTAAATCCTCGATAGGCTGTGCAAATCCGAATTATTTGGGGTGTCATTGGTAAGGTTGTAATAGTTTGAGGAAAGCAGTCCCGCGGTATAAGGCACCCATTCGTAAACATGTCCGTGTCCGTCCAACAGCCGATCCGCTAAATCCCCCGCGAAACGCATTTCGTTATTAACGCCGGCAGAATGGAATACAACTCCCCAATCGGTCGAAAGGGATTGTTCACTACTGGGGGTAAACGCGAACGGGCCTGAGGCGACATAGCGCGAATCGACTGGGGGAATGAAGCGCCGATCGCCGTGGCGGAACTGAACGGAAGCATCTCCGAAAATATTCACAAATCGTTTTGAGAGAAATCCGATAAAATTCGAGGCAGCGGGGTCGAACTGAGGATCTAGTCCTACCGCGTAAGCGCGGCTGAAATGACCGAATTCATGATAGGGGGTCATAAAACCATCAACGCTTAAAGTGAATCCGGCCGCAGAACCGGCGATAAGGGTGAGACCATTGCCCAGCGCCGAATCCGTAAAATGCAGTTTATCGAAGAGAAAGCTTTGGGCGTCGACCCATTCCACTCCCAGAGCGGAGAAGGCCCGATTGGAATTCGCGCTCGTGAGGTAGCCGCTGTCAATAGAGAGAGTCCGGACATGTCCGTCGAGAGCGGAAGCCCCCGAACCCAAAAGGATAAGCGCAGTCCAGAGTCCAAGAAGTTTCTGCAGACGGGCGATAGTACTCGCTTTTAACAAGGGAAAGCCTCCATAAAGGAACTGATTCGCGTATTAATTACCATATTCCCAGAAACTAGATCGACCCTTCGGCGTAATATTGACCACCGTAATAATTCATTAGAACCGAACCGTGATGCCAGGGGAGGCGATGCGCCGAGACGCCGCGTCGTCCGTATAGGCGTCGCTGAGGGGTTCCAGCGTATTCCGGGAGAGCCAGCGCAGGCGCGGTTTCCCGCCGATCTCCGCAATTTCCAGGCGGGCGCCCTGCCGGGTCGAACCGCCGGGAGGGCCGCGGGGGGCGTTGCCCCCTTCGGGGACCTGCGCGCGCCAAAGACGTTCCAACAGCTCAACGCGGGCTTCCACCGTCACCCCCATGTTCAGCAGCCAGCCGATGTTGATCGCAAACTCCCCGGTCTGGGCGTCGGTCCCCACCAGCGCCTGCCCGGTCGTCAGGACGGGAAAAGTCCCGGTCTCGGCGCTCAGGCGCTCAACGGCCTCGAGCATTCGGGGATCAACCGTCGCGTAGAAGAAGGGATCTTCCTGTAGGCGCCGGAGAAAGGCGTCGCGAACGCCGAACACTTTTTTTCCGACCGCCGTGTTGTGCGCGAACAGCCGGTCCCGCCAGCGGGCCGTCACCTCGTACGCGTCTCCCGCGCGCATGCCGCCGATCGCGCCGACGGTCGCCGCGAAGCGCGAAAGAAAGGACATCGTTCGCCCGATCGGACGCCCCTCCCCGAACAGCCGTCCCGAGGAGGACACCTGCGCGGTCAGGGTCTGCGCCATGCTCAGAAAACCGAAATCGGACCATTGCCCGCTCAGCCACCACTGGGCGAGATCGCCGGCGGGACGCAGGCGCAGATGGGTCAGCACGTAGTTCGCGAACACGACGTCGGCGCTTTGGCGCAGCGGACCGTGCTGAAGGGGATCGTCGAGGTCGATGTAGACGGGTTCGATCCAACGGGAGAGCCCCGCGCGGAGCCGGTACACCTTCGGCGACGCCGTCGGTGTGAAGCGTCCGCGCCGCATCTCTGCGCGAAGCCGCACCGACGCCGTCTCCGGAATCTTGTACGCGCCGCCCGCGGGATCGACGTAGAACCCCATCGCCACGGAGACCAGGCTTAGGAAGCTCTTATCGAAGGCCCGGATCTTCACGCGCCAGGCGTCGGGATCTTCGCCGGCCCGCCTCAATTCTTCATCGACGACGATCGCGAGCGTATAAGGCTCTGCGCCGTACGCCGCGCCGACGGAATCAAGCTTCAGTTCGCGCGTCCCCGCCCGAACCTTCTCCGCGATCCGCGCGGACAAGTAGCGGCGGAAATCCTGCTCCCAGACATCGTTGTCCCGAAAGAGATAGGTCCAGGTCTCGGAGCGAAGGGAACTTCCGCGCGCGATCAGCCGCGCGAGCTTGCTTCGGGCCTCCTTTCCGTCTTGAGAAAGCCAAATCTCCAGACGCTTCAGCCGCCCCTGTTCCGAGAGATCGGCCGCACCGACGTCGAAGAAATTTCCAAACCCGCGGATGAAACCATCGCGCAGCAGGGCTTTTGTGTTCGAGTCCGCGGACAAAGCCCCCGCGAACGGGGTATTCGAGAGTCCCGCTTCCAACGCCGCGTACTCGTCGGGGTTTTCCGAAAACGCTCGGTCAAAGAGCTTCGAGAGAAGCGCCGTCGAGTCCTTGCCGCCCCGTTCGGGGGCCGCCCCGGGTTCATCGGCGCCGTTGAACCCGTCAAAGCGATCCTGCAGCGCGCGCAATCGTTTTCCGAGCGCCTTCGCTCCCTGAGCAGGAGTCTTGACCACGCCGGCGGAGGCCTTCGCGGACGACGGCTGCGCAGTAGGCCCCGCCACGAGCGCGGACGGCGCCGCGGGAGTCGCCGAAGCGATCGCCCCGTCGGGGGATTGCAGCGACGCCGGAACCAAGGACGGCAGAGACCCCGTGAACGCCAAGGACGGGGCGCCGACGGGCCGCGAGAGGGAGGAGGAAACCGCGGAAAGGGGAACGATGGCCGTGGGGAGCGTTCCCGAGCGTCCCGCGGGGGCGGACAGCACGCGCGCGGCATCCGCCGGGATCGCGGACCCGGCGAAAAAAACGGCGGCGACCAGAGCGCGAAGCACCCTCATCCTCATGAAGGTAAACGAATTGCAAATCCCGCAAAGGTGCCTAACGGCCCTATTTTGAAGGCCAAAAAGACCTGTTATTGTCTGGGCCTTTCGAATCAATTTCTAAAATAGACCCTTGACGAAAAACAATCCTGCGGCATTCTATGGATTATGGCCAAATCCCTCATGAACCCCCGAAAAGCCGGCTGGACCTTCGTTCTGAAATTCAAAATCTGCCGCGGCGATCGTTCAATCGAAGCGATCAAGGTCCTGAACACGCCCGCCTGGGGACCCGCGGTGCTGGCGTCTCTATTTGTGGTGGGGGCGCTCGGCGTTTTCGGCGTCGCGACCGCGCGGCGAGGCGCAGATCCGAGCCGGCCGGTCCTCACGGCGGGGATGATCCCGGAGGCGGAACCGGTCGCCCCCGTGCCGACCCTAGGCGAGGAACTGCACCACGCGGTTCCGACCCGCGGCGGAGAGGACGCCGCGCGCGACGTGATCACGCCGCTTAACGTGCGGGACCCCTCCGCTCTGGTGATGGGTCCCGCGCGCTATTAATTGTAGAGGCGGACGTGAAAGTGTCCGCCGTGATTGGGCTCAACATTGAGCACGCGCGAAGCTTCCCGGTATAAGGACGGATCGTTCTTGCGGGCGTAGGCGAGCAGCTTGTTCCGGTTGCTCTGGCTGGTGAAGACGAATTGCACCGGAGAGCCGCGGCGATCGGAAACGCGATACTGTAGAATCCCCCTCAACACCAGCCAATTGCGCTCCGTATCGAAAGCGTACACCTGCTCGCGCCAACGCTTGCTCCCCTTTTTACGCCAAACGGTGCCGGCGGGTTTGAAGAAATTTCTAATGTCGGCGTCGAGACCGATCCGGTGGGAGCTGTGCCCGATCCACCGCTTCTCCCGCTTCGAATACCAAGCGAGCCTCCCGCCGCCCTCTTTTGAAATGTCTCGGATCTCGAGATCCGGAAGCCCCTGCTGATGCGCGTAGGCTCCCGTGTATTGGATCAAGCGAATCATGCGTCCGGTTCCCCAACGCTGGGAGGTCGTCGACTTGTACCCCAAACCCGTTGGAGGCAAATGCAGCCCGCTGCCGACCATACGCGCGTTCTTGCCGTAATGCACGCCGCGCGTATCGACCGATCCCTGCACCCAAGGCACCATCGACGCGATCTGCCGGGATAGGCCGTCGAAGAATTCCCCGACCGGGCGAACGGCGTCGTCCACCGCCCGGCCGATCCGCTCGGAGATCGTCTGCGGCTCGCGCAACACCGCGGTCGGGCGTCCGGAGGATCGCTCGGGAAGCCCCACCGCCTCATGCGCGGCTTTGAACGCCTTCAGGAATTCGACCAGATTGCGCGAGCGCCTGGCGCGGGCTCCGGGGCGGGATCCCGGAACGGGAACGGTCCAGCGGTTTTCTTCGGCGGCGCGGCGCGCCGCGTCCATGTCCCGCGGCGGACACGATTGAAGGTTCCGTTGCGACCGCGCGGCAGCCGGGACTTCAGCTTCGCGTCGAAAAAACGGCGGATCTGTTTTTCGTAGCGGGCGAAGGCGGGTTCACTTTTCTCCCTCGCCACCGGCAGTCCTTCCAAGAGAGGGTAGCCGGCCGGGTCCAGCAGAATCCGCCCCTTCGAGTCTTCCTTCATGTGCGCGACGAGAAGCCGTTGGACTCCGCCATCCTCGCAAAGCTCGAACTTCACCCGGTCGGGGGCGTTTTCCGGAAAAACCTTCGCTCTAAGATCTCGTTCGTAGGGAACGAGGAAGCGGCGGGAAAGCGCGTCCGTGCAGGCAGGAGCCGCAAGAAGGGTGCCGCAGTTAAGAAGTGAAGCGGCGACGAAAATCGCCGCGAAAATCGTCTTGGCGCGCTCGTTCATGCCCCATTCTGGCTATTGGGGCGGCGAGCGACCAGAATCCCATGGGGAAGCCTTTACTGGGCCTAAAGGGCAGCGGTTTTACGAGGGTGCCTGGCTTAAGAACCGTCGACCGGAGCCAGCGGACCCTTCGGATCCGTCGGTTCGAAACGCTCCACCTTCAGGTCCGCTCCGATTCCCGGCGCCGTGAACGAATCGCGAAGCTCCCCGAGTTGTCCGTAGACGATGTCGCCGGGGCAATCGGTCGAGCCGAGATCGCGGTGCCCTTTATAGGTCGAAGCCTTGATGCCGTAGCGGGACATCAGCCATTTCGCGAGCCGCTTGATCGACTGCTTCTCGGCCGCGGTCAAGGTGTGGTTTTTGGGCGGGTGATAGCTGCCCATAAGCGAAATCCCGATGTTGCCGCTGTTCTGGTTTCGGACATGGGCCCCGATCACGCCCTCCGGTCGACCCTGGAAGATGCGGCCGTCGGCGTCGATCAGAAAGTGATAGCCGATGTCGTTCCAGCGCCGGCCGTTCTGGTGAAAATCCTGGATCACCTTTAATTCCTGGATGGACTCGGCGAGGCTGCGGGTTTGCCGTCCCTCCGTGTGATGCTGGGTGAACCGGTACGGCGTATGCGCATCCCAACCGTTGCGGGGAGGCTTGGCTCCCCATTCCGCTCGGCCGATCACGGCGGGCTTGTCCGCGACGGGCTCGCCCTCCGGCGGCGCCGGAGGCTGCGCTCCGCCCGTCTCCTCGGCCGCGGAAACGGATCTCAGCGCGGCCTCGATCGAATAGAGTTCGATCTCAGCCCGGCCGCGCACGCCTTGATCGAGCGCCCGAACCTTGATCCGACCCGAGGAAGCGGCCGGGAAATCGACACGGCCCCAGAAACGGCCGTTCGGAAAGCGCTTCACGGTGCCGGGGGTCCAGGCGGACCAGCCCGCGGCCGTTTCGACCGAAGCCTCGAACCCGACGCCCGCCGCGGGCATTTCACCTTGAAAGAGAATTTGATCGAACGACGCCCCGACCGGATCGGTCGGTCCTATTTCGAAAAGAATTCCGTTGCTCGGGACCCTGTTGGGAGAGAAGTACTTGCGGGCGGCGGTTCTTCCGCCGACGCGGACCGGCGCTCCGTAATCCTGGGCGAACGCCGTCGCGCTCAGTCCCGCCGCGAGGATCGCGGCCCACACCACCTTCAGACGCATGTTCACCATCATGCCTCCCTGGATTCGGCGCCACCACGCGCCTCTTTTTTGGAGTATAGGAAAATAGACCTGAAAGAATACAGGCTAAAAGTCCTATGAGGAAGGTAATTCCCGGTGCTAGACTGTCGTCATGCGCGCGGTCCTGTCGATCCTGCTTTCGTTTTCGTGCGCCGCGGCTTCGGCCGCGCCGGTGCGCTTGGCGCCCGCCGGACAGCTGTGGATGCCCGCCCTGCCGGGCTTCGGGATCAATCGGACTATGGCCTCCGATGGACTCGCGGGGTTGTCGGCGCCCGGTCTTCCAATCTCCTCTTTGCCCTCGCTCGATGCGGGCGTCCTTCCGCTCCCGGAGCTCAGCGGCTTCGAAAGCGCGGAACGCTCGCTGCGGCGGCGGGCGCGGATCGTCCCGGAAGCGCCGGCGATCGAGCACGGAACCCCCGCGGTTTCCTTCTTCTTCAACGATCACAACGCGTCGAAAAGCTACCGCAAGGAACTCTCCGCGTTCGTCCGCGCGAACGCGGAGATACTCGTCGAGATGCTCAAGCCCGGCGAAGGGACCCGGATTTTCCAGGCCGTCTCCGACGGGATTCTCACCCCGGTCGAGGCCCTCAGGAAGCTCAAGGAGCGCCGCGAACCGATGGACGCGGCGATCCTAAACGCGATCTACCGCACCGGCGTGAAGATTCTGCCCGAGCCCGTGCACGAACCGCGCTACCGGGCCGTGCGCAAACGCATCGACGGGACGCTCGTGCCCGCGGGCGGCGATCAACTGAGCGCCGCCTACGACGCCTTCATCGAGGACGGCGACGCCGAACGCGCCTTCAAATCGCTGAAGGCCTTCAACGCGACGATGGCGGAACTCCACGTCCTGCGCGAAAAGGCTCTCGTCGAATCCCTGCTCAAGCGCGCGAACCGCGCGAAGCCCCGCCCGGTCGGCGTGCTCTTCGGCAGCTTTCACACCCAGCCCTACCACGCGCTGCGGCGCGCGGGCGTGAACGCCGCCCGGGAGTTCCACCCGAAGGCGCGGGGGCCGCTGCGGACCATGCCCTACAACCGCCCCCTGCGGCGCCTGCGCTTCCAGAGACCCTACGCCGATCCGGACGCCGAAAAGCGGGACACGATGGGGATGATCCTGTTCTTCTCCTTGCTCGACCCGCTGTACCGGATCGACAAGTTCGCCGGAGCGCAAACGGCCCTCTATCACCGCATCGCCGACAAGCTGTCCTTCTCCGACTACGAGGAACTCGCCGCGGACATGTCCGAGGAGGCGTTCGACAAGCATCTCGACGCATGCTGGTTCGCGCTCGACTGGCTGGTCGCGCGCGGCGTGATCGCCCCCGAAGAGCGGATGATGTTCCGGATGAGTCCCGCCGAACGGGTCCGGCTCGGCGCGGCCGGCAAGAAGGCGTTTTTCCGCATGGCGAAGATTTGGAAGCTCACCCGGGAGGAGACCCGCGCCGTGCTGGGCGTTTCCACCGAAGAGCGTCTCGCCGCTCTCGAACGCGACCCCGACGCGGTGCTGACCGAGGCCGAACTCGAACGTATTTCCTACACGCTGGGCATCTACAAGGCCCTGCACACGCTGATCTCCGGCGACGACAACGCCCGCCGTTGGCTGCGCGCCCCCAACAAGGGATTCGGCGGCGTCAGCGCGTTGAGCCTGATGACGGGCGGCGGCGACGGACTCGCCGAAGTCCGCTCCTACCTCGACGCCTGGGCCTACGGCGGCTAATTCAGAATCTTCCGAAGGATCCGCTCGGTCTCGTCCGGGCAGTCGAGCTGAGGCATGTGCCCGCAGCCCGCGATCTCGTGCAGGTGCAGCATCGGATCGGCGAACGCCGCCTGCCGTATGGGATCGAGCTGCAGGAACGAATCGGCGGTGCCGAGGATGATGTCGGCGTGGATGCCGAGCGATCCGACGATCCCGAGCGGCGCGTAGACCGAGGTCTCGAACGAGCGGCGGATGTAGGCGGAGGCGGCCTTGGGGTCGAAGCCGTCTTTGAGCAGGTCCCGCAGGTACGCTTCGCGCGCCTGTTCGTTCGTGAAGAGCGCGCCGAAGTATTTGCGGATGCCCGCCTCGTCCCATTTTGCCAGCTTCTCAGGCGTGTAGTCCTTCATGAACAGATCCACGCCCGCTGGGGGAATCGCCCAGAAGCCGCCGGGATTGAGGAGAATGAGGCGCTCGACGCGCGTCGGGTGCCGCGCGGCCCAGAGGATCGCCCATTGGGCGCCCGCCGAGTTGCCGGCGAGCACGACCTTGCCCTCGGGCACGGCCGCGTCGATCTGGGACAGAATGAAGTCGGTGTCGAAGGAGGAGTCTTCCGGGGCCGGACTGCCGCCGTAACCGGGCAAGGACATTTCCTCGGCCGGACGACCGGCCGTTTTCAGCGATCCCGCATGCGAGCCCTTAGAGAACTGGCCCGGAATGAACAGGATCGACCCAAGCGCCACCTCCATAATCAACGCTCCAAGTGCTCCGGAAGTTCATTATACCGCATCAGCGGCAGGTAATGATCTCCGGAGGCGATCACGGCCTCGATCCCGTCGGGGCCGCGGAGCACGGTGCCCGCTTTCGGCAGCTTCTCCGGGGTTTCGATACCCAGCTTTCCGAGCAGCAACCGTTCGACCTTCCAGGGCAAAAGCGCGTCGTCGTGGGAATACACCACGCGCAGGCGCGCGCCGAGCGAGCGCAGGCGGGCCGCCGATTCGTCGTCGAAATCCAGATCAAACCCGTCGCGCACGCGCCGCAGCGCGGCTTCCTGCCATTCCCCGTGCCGGGCCGCCTCATCCACTTCGGCCAGCATCCTCTGGCGGGAGGGCTCGATCTCGGGCGGCCACGGCTGGGAAAGATCCTGCTTCAGCATCCGTTCGATGTCGCCGACCGCCAGCGCGATCGCGGTTTGGCGCTGCATCCGCCAGGCGGACTCCAGCGCGAAGGCCTGTGGAAGCAGGAACGGGTTCCATCGCGCTATCGAGCGCCAGTATTCTACGAGCATATCCCCGTAGTCGATCGACTCCACGAAACGTCGCAGGCCGAACGCCAGCGCCTCCATCTGAGGACCCATCAAGGCCTCGCTGCCGGGAACGTGCGTCGTCGGCCCGAACAGTGTGACACGCGCCCCCTTCAGCAGCGCGAGCGCCTCGCCGACCTCGGGCTCGTCGGCCAACTGCACCATCCGCTGCAGCACCAACGCCGCATAGGAATGTAGCGCCAACTCCACTTTGGAGGAGCCGCTTTCTCGCGCGGCGCGGACGACAAGCTTCGCCAAATCGCGGGCGTCTGCGTCGATCACCGATCGCGTCGGGGACCAGCCGGAGGGAATCAGCCCGCGCAGGTTCAAACGGTACTCGAGGCGCTCGGGCGCCGGTCCCCGGGCGAAATGGACGTCGAAACTTTGCGCCAGCGCGAGTCCTCCGACGAAAATCCGGGGAGTCTTGCCGGGCGCCGCGCGCCCTCGGCGGTGATACACCAAAGAAGTCCCGTCGGAACTTTCCAGAGCGCCCTCGGTCCAGCCGCGTCCGGGCGGCTTCGGCGCTTTCGGGACCGCATCCGCTGAGACCGGTGCGCCGGCCGACAACGCCCCTTTTCCGTCGAAAAAACCGCCGAGAAGATCGGCCGCGCGACCCGGCGTGTTCTCGATCTGATGCGCGAAGCGGCGGGCGCGCTCGATCTCGCGAATCCTGGCCTTCGCGGGCGGACGCCGCTCGGAGTCGGCGGCGTTAACGGCGCGGACGGCCCGTCCCGCCGGCGCCGAGGGAGCCGCCGCGGAAAGCGGCGCCGCAACGGAGGACGCGATCGGCGACGGGAGACCCGGGGGCAGTTGCAGCGAGGGCAGCGCCGAGGCCGCCAACGAAGGGAGTTCAAACCCCGGCGCGAGATCGAGCGAAGGCGTCAACGCGGGCAGTCCCCGCAGCGCCAATGAAGGCGCCGTGACTGGAACGGCGGCCCGCGTCAGAACCGTCCGCGCCTGGGCGGGAAGGGTGAAGAGAACGGCAAGCGGAAACAGGGGAATCACCGTCTCCATCCTAGTACGCGCGCGCGCGCGGGCCATGGGTCTCACGGTCCTGACTTCCGGCGTCATCGGACCCCTCGTTTCTTGGGTCCAATCAGCCACTGCGCGACCTCGGGCCAGAGCTGCTCGTGCGCCCGTCCGCTCACCGCGAGTCCGACGTGCCCGCCCTTGAAGCGGAATATCGCGGGCTTCGGCGTCGAGACGAGCTCCGCGAGCGCGAGCGTCGACGCGGGCGGAACCAAATGATCCTGCTCCGCGACGAGGATACCGAGCGGACAGCGGATTTTTTTCGGATCGGCGAGTTCGGAGCCGACCTTCAGTCCCCCGCGGCGCAGCCGGTCCTCCTGGTAGATTCCCCGGACGAACTCCTCGTAGATCGCGCCGGGCAGCGGGACGCCCTCGCGGATCCAGCGCTCCATGGCCAAAAACGGCTCACGGTACTTCGGATCCGAACCGTGTTCATAAAAGCGGACGTATTTGCCCCAGAGGTTCTCGACCGGCCGGAGCATCGCGAAGCCCAGATTCAGGGCCTCCGGCGGGACGAGCCCGTGCGCGGAAAGCGCGCCGGGGTCGAACAGCATCGGGTGCGAGAGGGTGTGGAGAATGCCGTTCGGAATCCGCCCGGCGATCGGCGCCGCCATCACGAACAGGCGCTCGACGGCGGCCGGCCGCAGCGCGGTGTAGAGCACCGAAAGCGTCCCCCCCATGCAGTAGCCGACCAAGGACAGCTTCCGTCGCCCCGCCTCCTTCAGCGTTTCGGCAACCGCGTCATCGAGGATGCCCAGGATGTGCTCCTCAAGCCCCATGTCGGCGTCGTCGAGCGTCGGAACGCCCCAATCGAGCAGGAACACGTCGCGGCCCTCGGCGAGCAGGGTTTCGACGACGCTGCGGCCCGGCATCAGGTCGAAGATCGTCGGCTTGTTGACCAACGCGTACACCAGCAGCACCGGGGTCCCCCGCCGGTTCTTCGCCGCGGACGCGTAGCGATGCAGCGCCGCCCGCCCGAAACGCGCGACTTCCCTCTTCGGCGTCTTCCCCACCGGGGTCGCATCGGGACCGACCCACAGGTCCACCGTCCGTTCGATCGCCGAAACCGTCAAGCGCGCCGCCGCGGAGGCCGGCACCGTCAAAACCCCGTCGTCAGGCCGCCGTCCACGCAGAAGACCTGCCCGGTCACGTAGGACGCCTCGGGACCGGCCAGAAACAGATGCATCGCCGCGATCTCGTCGGGCTTCGCGAAGCGCTTCAGCGGAATCCGCGCCTCCAGCCCTTCGCGGACCTTCGGCGGCAGCCCTTCGGTCATTCGCGTCTCGACGAAGCCGGGCATCACGCAGTTGACGCGGATCCCGTGCCGGGCGAATTCCAGCGCCATCGTCTTCGTCAGGCCGATGATGCCCGCCTTCGCCGCGGCATAGTTGGCCTGGCCGACGTTGCCGAGCGCGGAAACGGATGTCGTGTTCAAGATCACGCCGTCTCCCTGTTTTCTCATCACCGCGAAGGCCTCGCGGCTGCAGACGAAACTGCCGCGAAGATGCGTGCGGATGACCGAGTCGAACTGCTCGTCGGACATCTTATGGGCGAACGCGTCCCGGGTGATTCCGGCGTTGTTGACCAACGCGTCGACCCTGCCGAACGCCGCGACGGCCGCGTCGATCAGCGCCTTCGCCTGAGTGGAGTCGGCCGCGTCCGCCTTCACGAATCGCACGCGTTCAGCCCCCCCGTTCTCGGCGACGAACGCGGCGCCCGCGTCCTCGTCCAAATCGCCGACGACCACCTTCGCGCCGCGCTCCAGGAATTTCTTCGAGACCACCGCGCCGATGCCGCGCACGCCGCCGGTGACGACGGCGACGAAATTCTTTTCCGCGTCTTTCATGATTCCCTCAAGGACGATTTCAGAATTTTCCCCATCGCGTTCTTCGGCAGCGAATCCACCAGATGGAAGCGTTTGGGAATCTTGTAGCGAGCCAGCTTGCCGTCTAAATATTCACGCAGGGCCTCGGGCGAGACGCCCCCTTTCGAAGCGACCACGAACGCCGCGCCGACTTCCCCCCACCGCGCATCCGGCGCGCCGATCACCGCAGCCTCGCGCACCCCTGGATGCTCCAACAGAGAGGATTCCACTTCGACCGGGAAGACGTTTTCCCCTCCGGAGATGAACATCTCTTTGCGCCGCCCGAGGATGTAGTAAAACCCCTCGGCGTCGCGTTCGGCTAAATCGCCGGTGCGCACCCACCCGTCTTGAAGCGCACCCGCCGTCTCGCGGGGAAGACCCGAGTACCCCGAAAACGCGTGGGGGCCCCGGATCCACAGTTCCCCGGAGCGCGCGCGGCGGCCGTGCTTGTCGGTGAGCTTCATCTCGGTCCCCGGCATCGGGAGTCCCACCGAAGCGCCCTTGGTTTCGACCGCGTCGTCCGGGATGAAAAAACAGTTCGGTCCGATCTCGGTCATTCCGAAACCCTGTTTAAAGAAAAGTCCCCTCGCGCGGTATGCGGCGGCGAGCGGCGCCGGGCAGGGCGCCCCTCCCGAAATCAGGAACCGGGGCCGCGCCCCGTCCAAATTTTCCGATAACAGCGCCTGAAACATCGTCGGAACTCCGAACACCGCGTCGACCTTCCCTTCGCGCAGCAGCGCCGCCACGCGCGCGGGATCGAATTTCGCATGCAGGTGAACCGTACCCCCGATCCACAGCAGCGGCAGCGTGAGGACGTTCCATCCCCCGGTGTGAAACAAGGGCGCGCTGTTGACCGTCGCGTCCTCGCCGCGAAGGCCCCACCCCTGCACCGTCTGTCGGGCGTTGGCGTCAAGCATTCGGTTGGACAGCATCGCGCCCTTCGGGCGCCCGGTCGTCCCGGAAGTGTAGAGAACCAGCACAATCGCCTCCGGATCCGGAAGGATCTCCCCTGCGAAGCTCTCGCCGACGCCGAGCACTTCGAGCGCGACTGGGACGCCCCGCCCTGCGGCCTTCGCCGTAGCGGCGTAAGCGGAGTCGTGCAGCAGCACCGCAGGACGGAAATCGTCGAGCACCGCGGCAAGTTCGGCGGGGGCCAAGCGCCAGTTCAGCGGGCAAAGCGTCCAACCGTGGGCGCGCGCGGCGAACAGCGCCGCGATCGTTTCAACACGATTCTCAGCGAGGACCGCCAGTCGGTCGCCCGCGCGCATCCCCGCGGCGCGCAGCGTGCCGGCCGCGCGGCGCGCCAGCGAGGCAAGTTCCCGGTACGAAATCCGGGTCCCCTCATTGGAAATCAGCGCGGTCTTATCGGGACGCAGAACGGCCTGCGAGTCAAGCCAATCCATCGGTCGCCTCCTCGCGGACCCACGCCGAAACGGCGGGCCATAACTCGCGGTGCGCTCGTCCGGATACTGAAAGGCCGACATGGCCGGCCGGGAAGGCGATCGTTCGCGTCGCGCCGCCGAGCAGTCCTGCGGCCGGCGCGGCGGCCTCCGGCGTGACGAGATGGTCCTTTTCTCCATAAACGACCAGGGCCGGTCCCCGGTACGCGGACGGCTTCAAAACCTTCCCCGCGAACTTCAACCCGCCGGTCATCAACCGGTTGTCCTGAAAAAAATCCTTCACGACCCGCCGGAACGCCTCGCCCGGATGCGGCACGAACTCCCGCTTCCACGCCTCCATCGCCAAATATTGCTCGATCTGTCCCTCGCTCAGCTTGCGCGCGTAAAGACTCTCAAAAAAGGCGAGTTCCCCGCGCAGGGAGGCCAGCGGTTTCAGCGTTTCGAACGCGGTCCATAAAAAGGAGCCGGGGACGTTCCCGAACGACGCCAATAAGCGTTCCACGGCGAATTGCCCCTTCGCCGCCCAAACAGAGAGCGTTCCCATTTTGGAAAAATCGACGGGCGTCGCCATCAGGATGAGTCGACCGACCGCCTCGGGCCGAGCCGCCGCGAACAACAGCGCGAACAGCCCGCCCTCGCAATAGCCGAGCAAGGAAGGTTTCGGACCCGGGTGATCCTTCGCGACCCGTTCCATAAACCGGCCGAGATCACCAAGAACGTACTCCTCGAGCGGCCGCGACGCGTCCTCGGGCCGGGCGGAGCCCCAATCGACCAGATACACGGGATGCCCCGCGTCGCGAAAACGCTCGACGACGCTGAACCCCGGAAGCAGGTCCAGCACGAAGGGCTTGTTCACCATCGCGTAAACCATCACCACCGGAGCGGCGCGCCTTCGCCCCTTGGGGGAGTAGTAAAAAAGGGATGCGGGGCCGGACCCGTCCGCCTTGCGGCGGGGAGTCCGACCCACGCGGACCGGCACCCGCTTAACGCTTGCGCCGGCCATGCTTCTTCTTCGTATTCCGCGGCGTTGTGGGGCGCGCGGGAATTCCCAGGAGCTCGCCGGAGATCGCACACATCCGGTCGCGATGGCCGCAGAGCAGCTCCAAACCGTGCCGCGAGAGCGTCAAGAACTCCTTCGAGGTCAGAGAGGCTTCGAGCGACTTCGCCGCCGCGGTCAGAGAGGCGTCCAAGGAGACGCGCCATGCGTCGACGAGCGCTTCGAAGGGATTCTCTTCCTGTCCGGAGACCCGAGGCACTTTAGGCTCCGACCTTTTCCGCCAAGCGCGAGGACCGCTCGCGCATCATCTTGCGCACGGGCGCCGCGAACGACTTGCGGTACACGCCGAACGCCGCCTTCGCCGCGGACCGGGCGCTTTCCAGATTCTTTTCCTGCAGACCGTAATACACGTCGGTCGCGGGCTGAAGCGCGGCCGCCCACGGCATTCCGGCGCCGAGCGACGCCGCTGCGGACCGGACCTGCCGAAGACCGCTTTGTGCGGCCTCGAACGAGTCCTCGATCCCCTGCTGCCACATTTCTTCCAGTTTTTCCTGAGCCTCGATGCCGATTTCGATCGACTCGTTGATCGATTCGACCGCCTGCTGCTTCACATCTTCTTTCTGTTTTCGCATGTTCCCTTCCTCCTAGGTTTTTCCGCTCTCCGAGCGCCCCACGCGTCCGGCGGAGAAGGCCCCGGGAGTGAACGGCGCCAAGAATTCCAGCAGCGCCCCGTTCACGGCCTCGGGTTGTTCCACGAAGAAATAGTGTCCCCCGTCGGGAAAAAGCTTTAACCGCGCGTCGGGGATGCGCGCGGCGAGCCGTTCACTGTTGACCGGCGGAACGATCAGGTCCTCTTCCCCGCTCATCACCAGGCAGGGACAAAACGGCGGCCGCCCGCGCGAAGAAAAACCGGCTCCCGCGGCGGCCTGCGCCCACCACGATTCGGGCGTGACCGGCGTCTCGAGCCGCCGTGCGGCCGCGTCGCGAAGACGCCCGGCGTTTCGATCCCAGTACGAGCGGGAAAACGCCAGACGCATCGCTCCGGTCAAACGCTCCAGCGGATCGCTCTCCGGGTCGGGCTTGATGCTCTCATACACCGCCGGGCTCATCGGCACCGCGAGCGGAAGTCCGGGACTGGTGCACAGCAAGGACAAAGTCGCCGTCCGATCGGCGTGCCGCCGCTCGAACTCCTGGGCGATCATCCCGCCGAGCGACGCGCCGATGATGTGCGCTCGGTCCACGCCGAGCAGTTCCAGCAATTGCGCGGCGTCGTCGGCCAATTGAGCGGTGCTGTAGGGTCCCTTGGGCAGATCGCTTTCCCCGACGCCGCGGTTGTCGAACGCGATGACTCGATGACGCGCCGCAAGCGCCGGTATCTGGGCCGCCCACATCCCTCGGTCCCGACCCAGCCCGGCGATCAGCAGAACCGGGAAACCCTCACCGAAGGAGTCGTAGCCGAGACGCAATCCGCTGCGAAGCACCGCAAGCGGCACGTTATTTTCGCTCCGTCAGCCCGAAGCGATAGACGCGGGCGAAGAGTTCGATCACTTCCTGATCCGACAGGCCGAAATGCTTGCGCACGCCGAACAGGCGCTCGACGATAAAGTAGTTGAAAAAACTCAAGGTCACCATCATCATCGCGGCGGCCGGGTCCACGCCCGGCGTCATGCCGGCGGCGGCGGCCCCGCCGGTCGCTTCCAAATGCGCGCGATATCGCTCTCGCATCCCGCGAAACAAGGTGCCGATATAGCGTCCCTGAAACTCGACCACGTCCACGTAAATCAACAGGATGTAGTCCGAAAATCGGCGGATCGTCTCCCCGGATGCCTTGCCGATGGCCTCGATGTTCGCAGGAAACGGGGCCTCAAGAAACGCCTTCGGCAAGGGATTCCCCGGATTGAAGTACTCCGCCTCGTAACGCTCAAGCAGCGCTGCGAACAACTCTTCCTTGCCCGCATAGTGGTTGTAGAGGTTGCCCAACGACACGCCGGCTTCCTTCGCGATGTCCCGGATGGAAGTCCCGTGGAAGCCCCGCTTGCAGAACAGCGCGCGCGCCGTGTCCAGGATCTTGTCCTTGTTTGCGCCCTTCCCCGTCGGCTTCTTCCTCGTCGCGCCCTTCACTTTGCCTCCATAATGAACGATCGTTCGTTCATAATATACGCGAACGCGCCTCACGATGTCAACCCCCCTTGTTATAATGGACTCGTGCACGGCCTCGACTTCCTGATGCAATTCATGCTGTTCAGCTTGCTGTGGCGGCTGATTTGGCGAATCCCGGGCGGGTTGTATACGGTGATCGCCGTCGTCGCGGTCTGGTATTTCTGGCGCCGCGGGACCCTGCGGCTTCCCCGTTTCGGCGGACGACGGGCCTTCGACCCCTCCCGGGACCGCCGCCCCCCCGCGGCGATCGCCGGGCTGACGGTCGCTTACGGAAACGGCGCCTACGAACAAGACGGCGAACGCTTCACCGGACGGATTCTGATGAGCAAGGACAAGCTCTACCTGGTGGACGGCGCCAAGGAAATCGGGGCGTCCTTCGTTCCGGTCGGGAAGATCGTCAAACTGAACCGCTCCGGCAAGCGGCTCGATCTGGAGGTCGTACTTTCCCTCACCGAGGCGTACGAGGCCTCTTTCTACGGCGAAAGCGCTAAGATCGCCGATCTCGCTCAAGACATCATCGAGCGCCGCGGCCTCAAAAAGGGCTGGTTCTCCGGCACCTACAAGGACCCCGATTATGCCTGAACTGCAGGCGCTGCTGGACCTTCTGTACCGAAAGCATAAACCCGCGCGGGGTGGAACGCTCGCCTCGTACATCCCGGAGTTGGCGAAAGCCGATCCGAATCGCTTTGCCCTCGCGTCCTGCGGCGTAGACGGAAGCCGCGCCGGCGCCGGGGATCTCAACGCCCGCTTCACCTTGCAGTCGGTATCGAAACCGTTCGTATTCGGACTGGCCCTCGCCGCTCATGGCCGCAAGCGCGTGCGCGAAGAGGTCGGCGTCGAACCGACCGGAGAGTCCTTCCACTCGGTGATCCGCTTGGACGCCGACCGCAAGCGCCCCTACAACCCGATGATCAACCCGGGTGCGATCGCCATGGCGGGACTGATCCCGGGAGGCACGCCGGCCCGCAGGCAGACGGCGCTGCTCAAAGGACTCTCGGTGTTCGCTGGCAGACCTCTGTCGATCAACGACAAGGTCTTTCGCTCCGAACGATCGACGGGCCACCGCAACCGGGCGATCGCGCATCTAATGCGCCACTTCGGCTCGATTCCGGGCGAGATCGAGCACACGCTCGACCTCTACTTCAAACAGTGCGCGACGGCCGTGGATTGCCGCGATTTGGCGTTGATGGGCGCGACCCTGGCCAACGGCGGCGTGAACCCTGTGACCGGAAAGCGCGCTTTGCCCGCGCGCTTCGTCCGGGATCTTTTGACCTTGATGTTCACCTGCGGACTTTACACCTACGCGGGCGAATGGGCGTATACCGTCGGACTTCCCGCGAAAAGCGGCGTCTCCGGAGCGATCCTCGCTGTCGTGCCCGGAAAAATGGGCGTCGCCGCGTTTTCCCCGCGCGTCGACGCGCACGGCAACAGCGTTCGAGGGCTCAAAGCCTTGCGCGAGTTCTCCGCCCGACGGAACCTGCACGTCTTCGAGGCGCGCTGAGCTTTCACCGAAAATAGCGAACCCCCGGCCGCAGAGAGCGACCGGGGGTTCCTTATGGAAGCTCGCCTTAGCTCGCGTCGAGCGACGCACGAAGCGCCGAGATCCGCCGCGACAAGGCTTCCGCGTCGGGAAGCTTCTCGCGCAACGGAACCTTCGCCGCGACCTTAGCCTGCTGCGGGGGCTTGTACCAGCACAACGGCCGTACGCCGACCGAATAACCCTCGACCCGGTTGCAGGTTCCGGCCAGCGGGTTGGAGTCGTCGACGTCCTCGCCCAGTCCCTTCGTGCAGAGCCCGCCTTGGTAATAGGTATCGAGACGGCATTGAGGCTGCGGGTGATTGTTGTCCATCCGCTCCGCGACGCTCTCGTCCGGGGTCGTGAACTCGGGCGGTTCCGGCAGATTGCGCAGCGCCTGGAACAGCTTCGCGATCGAGAGCCCCGCCTGCGCGTTGCGCTGACAGTCCTGACTGGCGCCGCCCCCGCCGTGCGCGTCGTCGCAGTCTTCCTGAGGCATGCCCTTGCTCAAAGCGCCCGATCCGTAGACGCGGCGCAGGCATTTCAGCGTCGCAAAATAGTCGGCCTGACCTTCGTTGCTCGCCCAGCCGAATTTTTTCGGGAAGCCGCCCAAGTGATGCCCGATCTCGTGACAGACGACCAGCGCGAAGCCGTCGGGAGTCACCGCGGAGTGCCGTGCGAGGCCGCCGAACATCGCGACGTTCCAGGTGCCGCCCCATCCGCGATTCGCGTAAGCGTTGACCGTGGGATCCTCCCACTTGCGCTCCACGACCAACTTGCCGCCCTTGCTCGCGACGATCGGTTTGTATATTTCCTCCACCGAGTCGATCACCGCGTTAAACTGCTCTTGTGTCAGACCCCCCGAGCCTTTCTGGCCGACGGGAATCTTCATGTCGTTTTCCGGCAGGAAACCCGCGCACAGTTCATGCCCGTGCGTGAATCCCAACGAAACCGCCGCCGCGACGGCGATCATTGCGAAGAAAGACGTCTTTCGTCCTACCACCATTACCACCTCCCGGCCGGGGCCCCACCACAGAGCCTCCGGCACCACCACCGAAAATCTAGCATGATCGGGCCCATTGTGCCTAGTCCCTTCTAGGCCTTTTGGGAAATTATTTTAGGTGCCGAGGCCGAGGCCGGTTGTCTCGTCGGTGGTGTTGCCTTCTTCGACCAGCCCCTCTTCGTCGGGGAGCAAGCGCTTGCCGAGAAGGAGATACCCGACCCCGGCGGCCAAGGCGACCCCCGCCACCGGAATCCAATGTCCCGGAAGTCCCCGCGCGGCGGCGGTCTCCATCGCCCAACAGCCCAGCACCGGCCCCAGCGCCGATCCCGCCTGCCGGGACAAACCGAGAATTCCGATCCAACGACCCCGGACCTCTACGGGCGACATGTTCGCGGCCAAGGCCTGAACCCCGGAGGGGACGAGTAGTTCCGCCACGGAAAGCAAAACCACCGCCGCGACCAGTCCCGCCATGCCGCCCGACCAGCCGACGGCGATATAGCCCGCGGCGTAAAAACAGGTTCCGATCGCGATTGCCGCCGTCAGCCGTACCCCGGCGAACAAGTTTACCGCGGGAAGCTGAAACGCCACGACCAACAGCCCGTTGATGGAAAGCAGGTAGCCCATCTGAGAATCGCGCAGGCCCAAAAACCGTGTGGCCCACAACGACAGCGGAACGACGAATTGGGCCATCGCGACGCCGAGAAACGCCGTCAACGCGCACAATTGCATGAAGTTCGCGTCGATGCGAGTGGCGTAATCCTTCTCCGGGTCGGCTTTGCTCACGGGGCCGGGAGCGTCCGACCGAAGCAGCGCCGTCGCCGCCGCCGCGCAAAGGACGCAAATCACCGCGCTGATCTGATACAGCAGGGAATAACTGGCGTCGGCCACCAAGCCGCCGATCGCGGGCCCGACCGCGAACCCGAAATGCGTCGCCGATTTGAGAAGACCGTAGGCGCGATAGCGATCCGCCGGGGGGGTGTGGTCCGCGATCCAGCCCCGGGAGGCCGGCTCGAAAAAATGCGAAACGAAGTTGGAGATCAAGTGTATGCCGACCACGACCGCGACCGGCAGCTTCGCCCAAATCGCGTAGGCCAACACGGCGACGGTCAGCGCGCGCGCCCACAGGGCGGACACCATTACCAGGCGCCGTCCGTAGCGATCGGAAAGTTCGCCCCCGAGCCATTGACTGAGCGCGGTCGCAAGGACCGCCAGCGAAAGTCCCCCTCCCGCCAAGGTCATCGGGAGGCCCCGCTCGCGGTTCAGGTAGATCGCGAAAAAGGGAAAGGCGAGCCCCAGCCCGAAGGAGAGCAAGGATTGACACAGGCAAAGAACCCGGACCTCGCGCGACAGCGGGGCGAGGGAAACGCGGCGCTTGCCGATCATGCCGCCGACGGAGCCGCCGACGGCGGCTCCCCGGAGCCCCCGGGGCTCTCCACCGGGGGTTCGGCGGGAGATTCCCCGGCCTCGTCAAGCTCTTCATCGTCGAGGATCAGCACGGGTTCGGGAAAGGGTTGGCGCGTAAAGGTCCAAAAATGGAGCCGCTCCAGGCGAGTATTAAGGAAGTAAAGCGCCATCACCAACGCGACGAGGCTCGCCAGACCGAACCCGTAGCCGTAGGCGAACAAGCCGAGTTTCAAGGTCGCTTCGGTAAACACGGCGTTGAGTAAACAGAAGGTCGCGGCCACCCAAAGGGCCTCCTTTTGATGGTCAAAGTAAAGAAGGATGTTGAGGCAGATGAGACAGCCTACCTGCATGAACGCGGAATAGATGCCGATGCGCAGCACGCTCAAATGGATCGGCGAGAGCGCCGCGAGCCGGATCAGGAAGGGAGCGGCCAAGAGCGCCGCCAAGGTCACGATGCCCTGTACGACGAGAACCCGCCCCAGATTCATGCGCAGGGACGCCACGATCGCCTTCCGGCGCCGTTCGAGCACCGTGAGGCCTTCCTGCTGCTGCAAGGCGGCGTAATACGCCTGGTATTTAAAGAAGAAGTCGGTCTCCACGAGCAGGAAGAAGTATACCAACGCCGGCAATATCGTCAAATACGCGATGAACATCGGCGTGTCGTAAATCGGGGAATACCGCAGCCGCGGGTCGAGCCATTCCCCTTGAGGAGAAATCCAGAACAGGATTTTGTCGATCCAGATTCCCAGGTTGTAAAAAAATCCGATCCCCATCAAACGCGGATAGGCGCGATAGTAGCCCATCCAGTTATGATCGCGAGGCTCCCAATACCCGAATTCCTTGAGTATCGCGCTCACCAAACAAAACAAAACAACGACCTGCCCCGCGACGAACCCCGCGAAATAGCCTTCCAAACCGTGCGCCTTGCCCAACCCGTACGAAGCTCCCAAACTCACCGCGAGCCCGATCAAGAACGACCGGCTCACCAGCCAGTAATTCTGAGCCGCCGACAGGAAGATCATCGCAAGCCACATGCCGACTGCGGACATGTAGAGCACCGTCGCGCACAATTTCATGCCCCAGCCGACGCTGAGACCCGAGAAAAACAGGAACACCGGAATGCCCCAGCACGAAAGCGCGATGGTGTAGGCCGAGAAGAACACGGCGGCAAAACTCGTCACGTGGCCGCGGTAATATTCGTCGGCGACGTAGCGGGTCAGAACGAGATAGGAAAACCCGACGGTGATCAGCGAGAAGGCGTAGGAGTAGGTGATCAGCGCCTGCAGGTATTCGATGCCCCGCTCGGTCAAATTCCCCGAAGAAACGTATTGGACGAACAGCACCAGCGCTACCGTAATAATGAACGGGCCCGAAGTGATCAACGCCGAAAACCCGAACGCCTTGACGCTGCTCGTGAAATCGTCTCCGGTGAGGAGCTTTTGAAGTCGGAATCCTATGCCGGCCATTAGCGCATCATTTGCTCGTAGATGTTCAAATATTTACTGATCAAATCCGTTTGGTCGTAGCTTTCCACGGCTCGCGTCCGGCCGGCTTCCGACATCGAGCGCCATAGATCCGGGTCGGTCAATACCCGGACGATCGCCCGCGCGGTATCGGCCGAGTTGGAAACACCCGTCAACAGACCGCTGGCCCCGAGGACCCGGTCCTCCTCGTCGACGCCTTCGAGCATCTCGCGGCAGGCGCCGACATCGGTGGCGATCGCGGGGATGCCTACGGCGTTCGCTTCCAGGATCACGTACGGCTGCGCTTCGGAAAGGCTGGTCAGGACGACGACGTCGAGCTTCGCATACCATTCCTTAAGGTCGACCTTGCCGAGGAAGCGGCAGACGCGCTCCACGCCGATCGAGCGCGTCAGTTCCCGGCACTCCTGGTAGTAATCGGGTTCCTCATTGGTAGGCCCCAGCAGAAAGAACTCCGTCTCCGGGAGCGTCTTTAACACGATCTTCGCCGCGTGCAGGAAGGTCTTTACGTCCTTGATCGAGACGATGCGGCCGATGAAGCCGACCGCTTTGCGCCGCGCCGAACGGGGCTTCCGCTTGATCGACCGGTAATGGTCCACGTCGATTCCGTTCGGGATGATGGTAATCTTCCCGGGGTCGGCGCCGGCCGCGATCTGCTTAAGCTTGTTTCCTTCGTAAAGCGTCACGATCCGGTCGGCGTTGTCGTAGGTTAAACGGCCCATCATGTCAAAAAACCCAAGCCAAACGCGCTTGAAGTAGGATAATTCCTGCTGCACGCGAAAGCGTTCCTTTTGCGGCGTGTAGATCCACGTGGCCTGCGAGATTTCCAGCAGACGCTCGTGCGTGTAGACGCCGTGTTCGGTGAGGAGCATCCCCGCGTCCTGGGTACGCTTCGCGATGGAGGCGATCAATCCCGCGTACCCCGTCGAGACCACGTGGTACAGACGCGCCGGCGGGACGGGCACGCGCATCGTGTTGGCGAGCGGCAGAAAAATAGAGCGGAAGGTCCAGAAGTAGTCGAGAAAGGAAACCTCGCCGGCGTGGCGGTTGTAGAGGCGGGTCAAAAGATCCCAAGCCTCCTCCGATTCAAACGCGTCGGCAAGCGACACGCGCGTCGCCTCATCGCGAAGCGCGGGGAGCGCGTCGACAAACGCGTCCCATTGCCCGTCCAAAAGCCGGTCGAGTACGCTCTCGACGTTCTCCACCGCGCGGCGAACCCGCTTTCGGTCCGAGCGCTTTCCCATCGTCTTGGCGTCGTGGAGATAGACGTCCTGAATGTCGAAGACGTTCCCCGGAATCTTGTACTTGTATTCGCGGTACGGATTCGGAAACGGCGAAACGCTCATGATCGAAAACCGAATGTCGGGCATCGCGGTGATGAGTTGATGGATCCAGGTGGAGACACCGCCCGCCACGAACGGATAGGTCCCCTCCAGGATCAGGCAAACGTCGGTCACTGAGCAGTCTCCCAGAGCTTGCGCAGCAAGGCCGAGCCCTCAGTGCGCAGGTGCTCATCGCTTTCGCGCAGCAGGGCGGCCGCCAAATACTCGCCGCCTTCAGGGCGGTTTTCAACGGCCAACAGTTCGTAGATCAGCCCCCGCAGGGCGGGTCCGAGCATCATCGCCTGCAGTTCTAAAAACGCCAGGGGCAGCGGGTCGGTGCGCCGCCGCGGATTCGCGACCGCCTGAAGCAGCAGCGTCAAGAAGGGCTTCAGCGTATTCTCCGCGGAAACCCAGGGCCACAAATCCTGGATCGTCACGGTGGAAAACTCCAACATCCGCAGGCACACGACGGAAAATCGCTTCGGTTCCCTGCGAAGCGCAATCGGCTCCGAACAGACGGCGTCCAACAGCGCCGGAATGCGCGACGAATCCCACGCCCGTCCCGAGATCACCTTTACCAGATGCGGACGCAACGCCTCGCAAGCGGGATGAGCGCGCACGGACTCGACGAACTTGAGCGGATCTCGGCCGAGGCCGCGGAGAATCTGCTTCACCGCGACTCGGAGAACCTCGCGGTCGCTTTCACGCGCGATAAGATCGAGCAGCCCGTTCATGGTTTTCTCGAGCGGGTACCAATCGAGGATCTGCACCGCGAGATAACGCAGGTTCATCACCGGCTCCCGCAGCAGTTCGTGCATCGCCTCGAGAGTTTCCGCCCGTACCGAATCGTCGGGACCGCGCTTGGCCCATCGGTCGAGAAGCGCCTGACGCACCGTCGGCGTCATCTTCGAGTCCCGGATGAGTTCCAGCAGCGCACGGCCCGGCACTTCCCCCCGCATCTGCGAGAGCGCGCAGGCAGCGGCGTAGCCCGTCAGCGGCGAGCGATCGAGCGAGGCCCGCAGTTCGACGACGGTCTCCGCCCCCCCTAACGCGCGAAGCGCGTCGACGAATTCAAGCGAAGACCCCTCGTCGGTTTTTCGCCAGAGGCTCAGGATGGCCTCGCGGATCTTGGGGTCCGCGCCGAGAAATTCGGCCAGATAAATCGCCGCCTGCCTCCGGATCGGAACTTCTTGCGCCTCCAACAGCGGAAGCACGCCCTGTCGGATCACCGGGCGCGGAAAGGTCCGCAGCACGATTTCACAGGAGATGCGCACCGAGGCCGACGTGGATACCGCCGAAAGCCGCGTCACCGCCGCCGCCGTCCGACTCGACGGGAAATTCTGCAGCGCACGCACCGCTCTCACTCGCGCGTTTTCCGGGTCCGTCTGAGAAAGCGCCGCGTCCAAAATCAACCCCTCGACGCGCTTGGAGGGAAATCGCTGCAGCGCCTCGAGAGCGGCACCCCGGACTCGGGCGGATTCGTCCTTGAGCTTGCGGATAAAAAACGCCGGCGGCAACGCCCGGGTGCGAAACTGTAAATCGGAAAGGACGTCCACCACGAGATAGCGCAGCGGCTCCTCGGTCGATTCGGCGAGCGGCAGAAGGATCGGAACGCTGCGGCGATGGGGGATGTAGCGCAGCGCGTCGAGCATCACTCTTAAAATCGGCCCCTGACGATCGGGGATCTCACGAAGAATCAGCGGGAGGACGTCCATAAATCCGGCCCGCGCCAGCGTCCGAATCGCGAACCGGCAGGCGCGAAAATTATCGGAGAAAATCAGCGGCTTAAGCAAATGCGGCTTCTTCGGATAGTGACTGGCCGAATAACAACGCATCGCGGCCTCGGCGACGACCGGATTTCCGTCCTCGATCAGCCGGATGATCGCCAAGCAGGCGCGCTTTTCCGGGATTTCCTCGAAGTACCGGAGAAGGATCAGCGGGATCAGAGGGTCCGAGGATTTAGTCAACGCGTCCAGCGCCGCCCCATCCTGTTCCGACGGAGAGTGATACAACTGAAGGAACGCGTCGTAGCGCTCGATCTCCCCGAGAAACGCGAATTCGACTTCGGTCAACTCAGTCATCGGCCCACCACAAAAACGCCGTTCGCCACTCACGATCCTCGGGATAGGATTCTCCGGCCGAATGAAGTTCAGCCCGATGCGCGCTGAGCAGCGTCTTCACCTCATGGGCTCGTCCCAGAGAAAACAAAAGTTCCGCGCGCTCGCGCACCCATCGGTTTCGGCGTTCGGGTGCAAAATCCTCGAGGCGGTCGAGCACGGCGAAAGCCCGTTCCGGCGCGAGCTTTTTCTCCACGAGGAAGAGCATCCGAGCGGCGTCCTCATACCGCTGGGCAAGCGGCGTCAGGCGTTTTCGGCATTCCTCGAGGAGGGTCGTGCTCGCGTCTCCCTCGAGCATGCCCGACACCGCGTATTCGTAGCGGACCCGCTGCAGAGAAATCTGCGGGGGGATCTCGGACGGCGCGGCGAACACCTCCCGCTCCGCGGCGTGGATCGCCGTTTCGAATTCGTGCTTTAGCCGGGTCAGCGCCGTCGTCGCGTAGAAGCGAACCTCCGGGTCCGACTCGGACCGCGCCTTCTGGATCCAGCCGATCGCCTCGGCGGTTTGAATGCGCGCGAGTGTTTCGATTGCGCCGCGTTTGAGCGCGGAAGAGCCGCTGAGCAGCGCGTCCACCGCGGGGATCACGTCATGAGCGTCGGCCATGGCAACGGCGATGGTCTGCTGTTCGCCCATCGCCGCGGTCGGATTCGCGTCGTCGTCCATTTCGTCATGAAAAATATAAGCGTCCTTGTCGTAGGGAGCTTTGGCGTTATCGAGCACGAGCCACCCCGCGGCAGCCCACCCCGCCCCCGGAACGAGCAGCGAGATCAGGCCGAGAGACTCCCCCCAATGACGGGTCGGACGGAAGTAACCGCGCTCCGGAGGCGGCGCCAGAAACACCAGCGCCGCCGAGACGCAGTGCATCACGAAACCCACGTGCCACGGAAGCGGAAGCGGCCACCCGCTCATCATCGCGAGAGCCGGAAACTCGAAAATGCCCGCGACGATCCAGAGGATCAGAAAGCGCAGGTCAAGAGATCTGCGAACGCGCTTGCTCAACGAGTTCCTCCTTGGCCGTCATCTCGGGGCGATAGGACCCGACTCCGATTTTCACCTTTTCCTCCCATTCGATTTTCGCGAACGATTCCATCAGCCGGTCCCGAGCCTCCTGCGCCTGTTCCCGCGTGCAGGTATTGAGCAGCATCGCGAACGGCGCCTCGGGCAGCGGGGAACGCGCGACGTCGTCGGTCGAGCGGGCCGCCTCGCGGAGGATGCGGCTGACGATGCGGCGCGTGGTGCTCCGGCGGGCCGCAGGCATCTGCGCCTCCCCCTCGACCGATACCAGAAGAATCGAGAACGGCAGCGCGTAGCGCACGCTGCGGCGGAATTCCTGTTCCAACTGCTTTTCGAAATAACGCACGCTTTGGACGGAGAATTCCTCGTCGAACAGCGAGCGGGATTTCAGATCCTCGACGCGCAGGCACTTTTCGACCGATTCCCCGCCCCATTCCGCGAGCAGCGCGAGCAGATTGACGCTCGCGCTGTTGAAACGAAGGAAATCCATCGCCTGAACGCCGAACACGGCGATCGGCGCGCCTTCAGGGTCGCAGATCGGCGCGGCCATGATCGCGTCGGCGAAGCCGTATCCGCGCAGGTTCTCGAAGCCTCCGACCGCAACCAAGTCCTTGACGCTGACAACCCGACGCTCCGCTCCCGCGCGGCCGATCACTCCTTCGGCATGTTCAATCACCTGCGGGTAAACCTCGTCCTCGGACCAGCCGGACCGGGAGAACAGGACCCACTTCCCGTCCTTGGGTACATAGAGACTGGTCTTCTCCGCTTGCAGGGCCTGCGTAAAAAATTTGAGTATGGCCGGCAGCAATTCGTGGCGCTCTAAAGTCCCCAATTCTTTCGAACCGTGGAACAAAGTCACGATCGACGACATCTGCGAGACGACCTGCTGTTCGACCGAACGAAGTACCTTTTGATCCGCAAGGATCTGCTTCTGCAGTCCCGTGACGCGCCCCAAAAGATCCACGATCCGTCCGTTGAGTGCGGCGATCCTGCGCGCGGCGTTGTCGGAGACGATGCCGAGCCCGACCCCCACGACCACGTACAATCCGGGCCGGAACAGGAAATCCGCGTCCTCCAGGCGGTAGCCTTCTCCGATCTGCGAAACGCCCCACGCATACAGGAACGCGGCGACCAGACCGGTCGTCAAGCCCGACAGCAACCCGTAGCGCAGTCCGAACATCAGAACCGGAATCCACAGAGGGCTCGGATGGACGGACAAAAAGGACGGGTCCGCCGGGAAGGAGTAGTGCTGAAGAGCCATCAGGGCACCGACCAGGATCGGCATTTCATACAGCCAACTGAGACTGCGGCGGGACCGGACGACGTCTCCGGTCCGGTGCTCGTGTCCCACTTTTTCCTTTTTCGCGAGATCGCGCTTTTCGGTCTCGCTCTGTTCAGCCTGCGCGCGCGCCCCGGCGTCGCGCATGAGGCGCGCCCTGATTTCGTCGGCGTCATCGCTTTCGCACGGGAGTTCCTCCGCGGCCCGAGCCGCCCGTTGGACGACAACCTGCGCGGACGGTTGAGTCAAAGGTTCGGGAGGAGCGACCTTCGCCTCCGGTTCGGGCGCGAGTACGACCGGCTCCGGTTCGGGCGCGAGCGCGACCGGCTCCGGTTCCGGCTTCGCCTCCGGTTCCGGCGGCGCCGCTTTCTGCGCGATGGCCGCCATCATCCGCTCCAGGGTTTCCGAAATCCGTTCCCGCTCCTCACGAAGCCCACGCGCCGCGGCTTCCGATTCCCGACGCAGGAGGGCGGCGGCTTCCTCGGCCTCGTGCTTGATCTTCGCGGCTTCCTCGAGCGCCGCCTTCTTCAAATTTTCGACCGGCGCCGAGTCGACCTGCAGCCGGCGGCGCGCTTTCTCGGCGTTCTCCACCGCAACCCGGGCCGCTTTCTCCGCCGCCTCGACGGCCCGTTTCTCGGCCTCTTCGAGCGCGGCGAGCTCTTTTCGGCGCGCTTCAAGGCGACGCTCGACCGCGCCCAACTCCTCGGCCGCCTGCGCTTTTTTATAGGACTCCAATTCCCGGCCTTTCGCCTCGAGTTCCGCTTCGAGGCGCTTCATTTCGACGCGGCGCACGACTTCTTCCTCGCGCGCGGCGCCGGCTCTTCCAACCTCCGAAACTCCGCGGCTGAGAGAGGAGAAGTCCGAGGAAAGGCCGCGCTGCAGCGCCGCGATTTCCTCTTCGATAGAACGCTTATCTTCATCCATCGTGATCTCCTTCCGGTGGGCAAGACCCGCCGCCCCAACGCCATTCGAGGGCGGCCTCGATTTTCTGAGACCGGTCTCCGGTTCCGTCGAAATCCTCGCGGGACTGCGAGTAGGACGCCGAGAGCTTCCAGCGCTCTCCCAGGAAATAGTCCGCGTTCAAACCGAATCCCACCAGATTTCCCTTTAGAAAGCGGCGCCCGCGACCCGACTCCTCGGCGCTGTAGACATAGCCGTCGGTTCGCAAATGTCCGTCCAACCAGCGTTTTCCTGCCGACAAGATTCCGTAATGAGATCGGACCCGCGGGGTCAGCGACAGGGTTCGGGAGAAAACGGCGTCCGACTCCGCGTTCAGATGAACGAAACGATAGGACAAGCCCAAATACACCGGGTTCTTCATCAAAATCGCAGACGCTTCGGGGACGATCAGAAACTGCTTCCCGCGCCCGCCGGCCCGAGCGGACAGCCGGGTCGCACGGCCGTCGAGACCCAGACGGAGTCGATCGAACGCTTTCCACTTCGCGTTGCCGGCGATCTCATCGGTGACGATTCCGGCGACAAGCGCAGAGGCAGAGGTCCGCCACAACCGGCGTCCCCAGGCGTCCAGCGTGAACGACCAACGATCGTTGGGATCCCAGGACCCAAACGCGCCGGGCGAAAACGCGGAAAAGTCGTCGGAAATTCGAAGGTCCGCGTCGACGCCCGCCGTCCACCGACGCCGCTCCCGGGCCAAAGAACCCCACAACCCGGTCACCATCCCTTTTGCCGCGCCGCTCTTTCGGCGGTAACGACCCGACGCCGCTTCCGCGCGCGCGCGCCAATGGGGACGCGGCAAACCCCGGTAGGTCAAACCCTCCTCGAAGTAATCGGAACTCTGAGAGTCGTTCCACCGGAGAACGGGGCCGATCCAATGGGAGCCTTCCTCACGTACGTCGTGAAGCGCCTCGTGCGTCGAGCGCTCGTAATTAGGATGTCGCGAAGCCGACGACAGGAAAACTTCGGCGCATCCCCAACACTTTTGCCGGCGCAGCAAATCCCCCATAAGATAGGGGAACGCTGGCTCTTCCGGAACGGCGGCCATGCTCTCGCGCAAGTGCGCTTCGAGTTCCACGTCCGCGTCCACGGCTCTCAGCCGCGACGCCTCGAGCCGCCGCCACTGGTTGGTCATCACCGGAAATCCCTCGCGGAGCAGACGCAGCGGTTCCCGTGCCGCGTCCGGATACCCCCCGTCGATCATGCGCCCGGCCCAATCGGAGAGAACGGCGCCTTCGCGCGGGTTCGCACGGTACAGACGCGCGTAATCGCCGTCGAAGGCATCCTCCCAACCGAGACGAGCACGGAGTCTTAGATGCAGCAATGATTCCTCGACGCCCCGCGGTTCGCCCATATCCTCCAACGCCGACTTCGCCCAGCGTCGGGCCTCGAGGGTCTTCCCCCGCCGGGAAGCGAGGTCCGAAAGATGCGCGGTGACCGCAGGCGACCCGTCGATCTCACGAGCTTTCAAGAAAGCCTTCTCCGCGACGGCGAACTCCCCCGCCGCCGCCGACTGGCGTCCCAGTTCCATCAACAGTCCGGGGTCGTCGGCCCGGGTTTCGAGAAGCTTCTGGTATAGCCGCATCGCCGAAGCGTGATTGAGCCGCGAACCGAGGATACGGGCCAGGCGCAGCGTCCAGGAGCCGTCATCGATGTCCTTGGCCATCTGTTCGCGCACCCACCGCTCCGCTTCTTCAAGACGCCGCTCCAAAATTAAAAGGTCGGCGAGGGACAGGGCCCGCTTGCGCTGCGCCTCTCCGAGACCGGCCGCCGTCCCGCTGCGAACCGGCGCGACCCCCGCCGCCCGGACGGACGCCGGAAATACCGCCAGACTCAACGCGAGCGCGAGCCTCACGGACGCACCCCGGCCGCGGCGCCCGCGGCGGCCCCGGTCTGGAAGTGGCGCTGAAGGATGCGGATCGCCTTATCGCGTTCGCCGAGTTTTTCCAGAAGGGAGACGAGCTTGTCCATCGCGACCTTGTCGTCGGGAAACAGCGCGATCTGGGATTCAAAGCTCGCGGCGGCGGCGCGCGTGTCTCCGAGCTGCTGCTGGACGTAAGCGAAAGAGGGGCGAAGCGAGCGGTCCTTCGGCGATTGGGAGAGCAGGATTTGATAATGCTCGACGCAGTCGGCGAAGCGTTCCTCGTCGCGAAGAAAGGACACCAAAGACCGGCGGCTTTTCTGATCGCCGGGAACGGTGCGCACGCGCTGCTCCAAAGCCGCGATCGCCTTTTCGACGCGCCCCGATAGGCGATATTCGTAGACCAGCATGTCCGACGCCTTTCGGTCCTCGGGGAACTGACGCAAATAAGCTTCCAGTTTCCCGGCCGCCTTCGCATGCCGTTCGTTATCCGCATAGGCGTAAATCAGATCCCACCAGCGGTCCCGTTCGCGGGGCCGGCGCTCGAGGACGGCCTCCAACTCGGCCGCACCTTCGTCCACGCGCCCGAGCTTGAGCAGGGCGGCCCCGAGCTCGCGGCGCCAGGCGATCTCGGCGGGTTCGATTTTCTTGAGCGACGCGTAATCCGCCGCCGCCTTCTCCCATTCGGAGTGTTCGGTTCGAATCGCCGCGCGGTCCGCCAGATAACCGACGGTTTCCGGCGCGAACTTCAGGCCGGCGTCCAATTCGGCCAGCGCCGAAGCGTCTTCCCGACGCAGCCGGTAGACGCGCACGATCAGACGCCGCACATGTTCGTCTCGGGGATCCCGCTTTAAATTCTCCCGCAGGAGCGCGAGGGCCGCCTCGAGTTCTCCGCGCGCCAGCATCAGACGCAGCAGTTGGTCCCGACTGTCGGCGTCGTCCTCGTCCAAGGAGGCGAGTTCCAGCAGCGCCCGCTTGGCGGACGGGTCGTCCTGACGCGCCGCCGCTTCCTGGTAGGTCTGAAACAATATCGTCTCCAACTGCCGCCGCGGGACGATCCGCTTCGCGCGCAAATCCGCCACGAGCCTCCAACGGAACTCATCGGCTCGCTCATCGAGTCCGGTCCGGTTCAGCAGTCCCATGAGCGCCGCACCGCTCTCCGCGTCCCCCCTGCGATGCTCGTAAAAGGAATTCATCGGGGCGATCGCCTCTTCCGGCCTTCCGGCCGCTTCGTATGCCTCGGCCAGCGCGAGCGTCGCGCCCTTGTGGTAGGGATTGCGCTCCAGGTAGCTCTCAAAGAAGGCGATCGCCTCCGAACGGTCGCCTTCCTGGCGCAGCATCAGCCCCCGCGTATACTCGCTTGGATAGAGAATCCACCCCAGAATAAGCGTCCCGGCGAGATACAGCGCGACCTCGAGCTTCGAAAAGATCATCCGCGAAGCTCCTCGACGAGCACCGTTCCGGTCGTGCGGCCGCTTCGGGACGAGGGAAGCACCACGCTCAAAAGTCCCTCGGAGTCCGCGACCGCGTCGCTCTCGTGATCGGGCCCCGTGATCCGGTACGCGCGTCCCGGTTTGAGCCCGGCGAGCGTGAACGCGGGTTCCCACCAGCCCTCCATCTCGAACCGCACGCCTCCTCCCGCCGCGGACCAATCCTCGACCTCGAAATTGGCTCGCTCGAGTCGAAGTCCCGTGGGCGCCTTCGCGCTCAGCGCGATCTCACGCTCCGCGCTTTCATCGAGAGAAACGTAGACGGTCCTCCCCTCGCGACGCCAACCCAAGACTCCGCGCGAGGCTTCCATGTCCGGCACGCGCGGCTCGTCGTCGAAGCGTACCGTGCGCAGCGCGGCCCCCCCCGTCAGCTTGAAGCGGTTTTCCCCGTTCTTTAAAATCCGCATTTCGTAGAAATCGCGCGCCGAACGCACCCAGCGCGTCGTCCGGACGGGAATCAGCGGCTGCGCCAGCGCCCAGTCGTAGACCGTTTTCAGCGAGCGCATCGCCGCGTATTTTTCGGTGCTGTAGAAATGAACATAGACGCTCACCGGCTTGATGCGGCGCGGGGACCCGCTTCTTTCGAAAGTCTCGATCACATCCCGGTAGCCGTAGTACCGGGCGGACCACAGGTCCGTGTATTCGTTTTCATTGAAAGACGGGGCGTATATCTGGCGGGACTCGCCGAGGCTTCGCCCCACCGGAAACAAATAGGCGTAGCTGGGATGCCTGCGGTCGAAACGGCCGCCTCCGCCGTTGATGTTGAGCAGGCCCGCCTTCTCGGCGAGCGCGACCTGCTCGGGGGTGGGCAGACAGTCCCCCGTCCATTGAAACAGCGAGATGCGCGAGCCTCCGCCGAGGGCTTTCGCTTCGATGATGCCGGGGGAACTGACGATTTCCCGGCGGGCGTCCATGCGATAGCGCGGGATGCGCAGCGCGACCTCGCCCGTTCTCCAATTCAACGGATGCGCATAGCCGTGAGACGCGGGTTCCACATTGGGACGCGAGAGGATTCTGCGGCTGAGGTCGGCCGCCGATTGGGTGCCGTAGAGGGTCAAATCGAAGTAGCCGGCGATCAGCGAAATCGTAATCGGGGTCGACGGATAGCGCTCGAGAATCTCCGAGAGAAACACCTCGCCGCTGATCTTCCCGCGTCCTGCCTCGCTGCGGTTGAAAAAGCCGTCTCCATCGATGTGGCTGGAGAAGACTCTCAGTCCGTTGAGCGTCGTCACGTCGGGACGGGGCAGGCCCGACACGCCCATCGCCCGGGCGAGGAACTCGAAGGGATCGGTCACCCAGCGGAATTGCGCCGGATCGAGGGCTTCGTTTTTGTAAAGCCAGAACGGCGCCAACGCGACTCCGCCGCGCGGGCCGACCACGACGGGATCGCTCGTATTCGGCTCTCCGTACTCCAACGACAGCCTCAGCAAGGCCTCCGAACCGGGCGCCGCGCGCAGAATCGGAACGACTCCGGTTTCCGACGGATCCGGCTCGCGTTCAAAGCCGATCGCAGGCGAAGCCGAGGCGACCTTGACGGAGAGGGCGTCCACCGTACGCGCGCCGTAGAGGATCACTCCCAGCGACCGGAACATCCGCCGGCATTCGGCCGACAACCCGGGCGTTTCGCCCTCCGACAGGAAAAGGCCCTCCCGCCCGACGATCGCCACGCGGACGCCGCGCTCCATCGCCGCTCCCAGCCACCGGCACACCTCACTGGAGTTGGGAAAGGCGTTTTGGCGGTCGGGCCACAGAATCACCCCGCGCACGTCCGCGCGCGCGGAAAGATCCGGGAGCCCCTTCGTCGCGTCGGTGGGTTCAAGGATCAACCCGAGATGATTCAACGGCATCTCCGCACGCTGATGCAGCGGATGAAAGTAAAAATCCTTCACGAACCCCGGAATCTGCTCCGGCGTATAGAGGCCCAGCACCGTGCGCGGCGACTCCTCCCAGGCGGCGAACGCGGGAGACGCGGCCAAGAGCAGCGCGAGGGCCGGCGCGATCACGGATCCACCTCCCCGAGCCGATCAAGCGCCGGCGCGGTCAGATAGACCGCGTAGCCCTTGCGCCGCGAGCGCTTGACGGCCCGCTTCACCCGACGCCCGGTCCGGTCGGAAAGACCGGAGTACACGAGATTAAAAACGGGCTTTCCCGTCCTCTTACGGAACGCGTCCAAGGCGTTTTCCTTCGAGCGGCGGATCTTCGCCGGGGTTTTCGCGCAATGCTTCGCGTCCGGAGAACAATGCGTGTAGAGATCCTCGACGAGAACACCGTCGACCGCGTCCCCGACGCGCTCCAACAGCGGAAGTCCGTTATTGATCACGATCACGGTTTTGGGAAAGCGCGTGCGCAGCTCCAGGACGAAAGAAACCGCCGCGTCGACGCTGCCGGCGAAGCGCGCCGGCGCGCTCGACTCCAGGTACGCGGCGACGTCGATCGTGTCGAGCATCACCCCGTCGTAGCCCTTGGCCAGCGCGTCGGGCACCACTTTCTCGAGCAGGAGTTCGCGCCACGCCTTCGCGCGCAAATCGACCCGGTGCGCGCCGGCCCACTCCGGGTTGACTTCCACGACGAAGGGCTTCCCCTCCACCGATTTCCAAAACGACCGCCGCTCGTCCGCCTCGCCGACGCTCACGTAGGCCAACGCGACCGGCCCGGTGCTGACGGGCCGCTCGAACGAGTCGGGGTCGACGATCGCCATGTCCAGCGACGCCCAGGAGGCCTCCGAAACCCGAGGACCGTAATGACAAATCCAACGGCGAACGCCCGAGAGCGAGGGGCGTTCGCCGGAGGCGGCGCCCACGGGGAGACCGGCGAGCAGCGCCAGCATCAATGGGTTCAGCCGGGACATTTCGCGTCCGCGATCTCCTTTCGCTTGGCCTTGAACGCCTTCACCCAGTCCGAGATCGCAAGGGGCCGGGGCTTCCCCTGATCCGCCGGGATCGGGGGCTCGAAGCGCGCGTGATCGTCAAACCGCGCGCCGGCAAACAGGTCGGCGATCTGCTTGTCCGAAAGTTTGGACAACAACCCCGCCAAGAACGTGCGGCCGTCCTCGGAGATAACCGGGTCCGCGTAGTTCCCGCTCGTGCCTTTTAAGTCGGCGACACAGGCCTTCGAGTCTTTCCAGATCTTTTTCTTGGACCACTTTCGGAACGAAATGCCCCCGCTGAGCCCGCCGAAGGTGCCGCCCAAATCCGTCACGTACAGCGCCGGCGAAGCGCATTTCGCGTCCTCGGGCAAACAGAGCGTCTTTTGCTGGTTTGCGGTGTTGTCGATGTGGTTCACGAATACCGACAGCAATTTGAACGCATCGACCTGGGCTTTCGAAGCGCCCCCGTCCCTTTCGGAGACGGTCTCCAAATCCGCGTACTCCCAACCGTGATACCCGGCGCTGAACCACAATTGTTCGCCCTTCAATTTCGTCTGAATCGTCGCCGGGGAGAAGGTGCGCGTCGCGCGGGGCTGCGAACCGTCGTCGGTCCAAGGGTCTACAGGACAATTCTCGCAGACGACGTCGACCGAGTACATCCGCTCCGCGTAGAACCCCAGAGCCCAAAATAGGCGCGTCGCGGCGACCTCGCTGTACACCTCGGGGTTGGACTCCGGCTTGTATTTTATTTTCAGACGGACCCCGTCCTTCCAGCACGGAAATTTGGGGGAATGCCCGCCGAGCGGGTTTTTCGGGTCTTTCTCTTCGTACTTGCAGGCGACCTTCTCGCGAAATTTAAAGCTTTGCTCGCCCCCCGGGCCGTTGAGCAAGTCCATCGTTTCGACGTCGACGGGATGCCAGACGACGCCCCCGCGAACCGCCTTTTTCATCGCATAGTTGGAGACAGGCCCCGTCCACGCGGCGGGAATCGCCAAAGTGCCGGTCAGCGCGGCCAAAACGGAGCATCGGAATAGTTTGGAGCGGTTCATAGGGTTCCTCTTATAATTACCAGGGTTGCCGCGGTTGAAGGTCTCGAAGAAGTTACGGGAATCCGAAGAAATTCTGAAGAGCCGAAGCGCCTGAAACGGCGGCGCGATTCGACTCCCGAAACAGGGAGCTTTAGACCCAGGACCATCCTACCCTTTTGAACTGAACTTGAGCAGAACACGGATTCAAATAAAGCTAAATTATCCTTGTGGCAGAACGAATTTACCTGATCGACGATGAACCGGACATGACGACGCTCGCTGAGCGTTTGTTCACGCTGAAGGGATTCGTCGTTTGCGTCAACAACGACCCGTCCGCCGGACTGTCTCACCTCATCGATACCGACTATGATCTGATCTTCATCGACCTAATGATGCCCGGCATGAACGGCTTCGATTTGCTGGATTCGCTGCGCAAGACGCCGCGGCACGCGTCGACCCCGATCATCATCCTTTCCGCGAAACGCCTCAACGACGCCGAGCGCAAGCGCCTGCTCCTCAACAACGCCCGCTTTTTGCTGAAGCCGCTTTCTCCCCGCCAGATGTTCGAAGCCGTTCAGGGCACGCTTCGACTCCAGAACTAAGTCTCCCTTCCCGGCATCTGCTTTAGTAAAATTCGACTTCCAGTGAAAGTTTTGCCCGCGCTTTTCGCGCTGCTCCTTGCAGCCCCCTGCCGCCCGCAGCCCCGGGAGGGCGAAGCCGCTTACTTCGAATCCGAGGAAAAATTTCTCTCCGGTTTCGATATAAACGATCCCGAGAACGGATTCTCCCTACTCGGCGGCCTCGAAGGCTCCTCGATGATACTGAAAGTCAAAGGACCGTCCGGCCGTACGATCGGAGTCTTCAAACCCACGAGCGGAAACACGCTCTACGAGGCGGAGATCGCCGCGTACCGGCTTTGTCGGCGGCTGCGTTTGCCCGTGTGCGCGCCGACGGTGGAAAAAACCCTCGACTCGGCCTCGCTCGACCGCTTTTCAATCCTCTTGGAAGAAGTCGAATTCGAAGGGAAGGACGATCCGAAATTCGCCGCTCACTTTCGAATGAAGGAACGCTTCCGGCAAGCGATGATGGACCGGGTTTCGGAGCGGACGACGATGCCCGGCGCCTTTAAGACTTGGATCGAACCGCTGATCCTCTATCAAGGTCTCGGGGATCTCGCCTCGGTAAAAAAACACGAGCTCTATGAATACCTGTTCCACGATGGACCGCCCGACGGGGGACGGCCCATCGAACTGCGCCAGTGCACGACGCTTTACAAGCCCGAGGGCTGCTACCGGGGAGAATTGCGGGTGCGCGAACTCCTCGACCAATTCATCGGCATGCTGATCGTCGACGCCCTGATCGCCGACAACGACCGTTTCGCCGGCGGCAACGTCCACCTGTTTTCGATCGACGCGCGCATCGCCGAGGACGAGGACGGCTGGCACCGTCTGCCGGCGCCGAGCCTATTGATGCTCGACAACGGAGCGGGATTTTTGGGATCGCGCACGCAGGCGCTCGACGTGATCCGCAAGGATCTCAAAATCACCCGTTTCCCGCGCCGTATCTTTGACGGGCTTCAAGCGCTCAAAGCCCAAGCCGAGAAGGATCTCCCGGGCCTGCTCGCCGCCCTCGGCATCCCGGAAGATGCCCGCCACGCGGGGAAGCACTACGCACCGGCAAGAATGTTCACTAGTAATCTAGAGGCGCTGCTGGGCTACATCCGCGGCGTCGAAAAGAAGCACGGAGGCGCGGCGTTCTACTGATCCTCATGAGCGATAAAACTCTCAACGAACTGGACGGACAGGCGGACTCGTTACTCTCCCACGATCATTACGCGCAGGCGCTGAGCATTCTCGACGACATGATCGCGATCGAGGAGAAGGGACCGAATCATCCCCAATTTCTGCTCTCGATCTGCCTGCGCAAAGCGCACGCCCTGCTCGAACTCGACCGCCCTAAGGACGCGTACCGCTTCCTGATCGAAGACACCCCGAAACTCTCACAGGAGCGCCACGCCTACGAAAAGCGCTACTGGAATCTGCTCGCTCAAGCCGGGGAATCGACCGGGCACGGCGCCGAAGCCCGGGACGCGCGCGCGTCCGCGCAGGAACTCTCCCTCGACTGGGGGACCTCGCTCGAGCGCGCGGAGGAACTGCGCCTCGCGGGGCGCGACGAGGAAAGCCTCGCGTTCTACGAGCGCTCGATCCGAATGAACCCCGGCGAACTCGCAACCGCGGCCGCGCTGGAAAACGCGGTGTTCGGAAAAGCCCGCGCGCTGCTGTCGCTCGGCCGAAAGGACGACGCGAAGCGCCTACTCCTCAAGACCTGGATCAACACGAACAGCAAGGAGTACCAGGCGCTGCTCGACGATGTCGGCGCGGCGACGGGCGGGGGCGCCTAGGTCCGGCGCAGCATCCCTCTTCGTTCTCGGCCATAACGCCTCCTTGCATTGATATATAGACACGCGTCTATCTGAAAACCCAAAAAAAATCACTCCCCGGCCTCGGCGAAGGTCTTCATGAAATCCCGGCAGGAATCGGCAACGCAGCAGGAGCTCAGCTTGTAGAAGACCTCTTTCCCCTCCTTGCGGCTCTCCACAATCTTCGCGTTCTTCAATATACCCAAATGGTGCGAGATCGACGGCTGCTTCATCGCAAACTTAGCGCAAATCTCGGAGACGGTCATCTCCTTGCGCTTGAGCAGCAGCATCATGATCTTGACCCGGTTCGGGTCCGCCACGGCCTTGAAGAACGAGCAGCATTCGGTATTCATTGACATATAGACAACTGTCTATATTATACTCCCCGGTCAACCAAAAGTAAAGGGTTCCCCAGCGCGGAAATCAAGGATACGCCTCCTTCCAAGAACTTCGCGATCCTCGGATCGCGATCCCGGAGCTTCGCCTTCAGCTCCAACGCCGTCAGAACGACCGGCTCCAGTCCCACGCCGAAGCGCCGCCTCAGACGCTCCGCGACGCCTTTCGCGTACTCCAGCATCTTCACCTTTCCCCCCGCCCGCGGCACGAGCAGAAGGTCCACGGCCTCGCCCGGAGACAGCGGCCCCCTCGCCCTCGGGCCGCGAAGAACGGCCGCGGCGGCCCTCCCCTCGAACTGCTCGCGCAGAAAAGCGGGCACTCCGCGAACGGCCTTGGCTTCCGCCTCGAACAGCGGAAGCAGCGCCATCCGTATCAGGCGGTGCTCGGCGTTGAGACGGATTCGCTGGGTTTTGCCCGTTCCCAACCGTTCGACCAGACCGCCCGCTTCCAAGTCGGCGACCGCCCGCGCGACCGCGCCGTGGGCAAAGCCGGCCCTTCGCGCGATTTCGCGGCCGCTGAGGCCGTGCTCGATGCCGTTTAAAGCCCTGAGCACCGCGACGTTTCCGGGCGCCCCGAATACCCAGTCGAGCGGCCGGCGCAGAAAGTCGGATTGTTTTTTCATACCGGCTTCCATTATAGCCAAGCCGGGAGGTGGCCTGTCTTCTATCCAAGTGGCTAGTTTTCTATCCACTTCCAAAACACCACGGGATCGGACTCCCCCAAGACACGACCCAGCTGAGCCGGAATTAATCCGTATTTTCTTGAAATTTGCTAAAATCGCCCTCACGGTGGGATGGCAGAGCGGTCAAATGCACTGGTCTGTAAAACCAGCGGGAATACCCTACGCAGGTTCGAATCCTGCTCCCACCACCACTCTCACATGAAACCCAGCCCTCAGGCTGGGTTTCGTTCTTGAAGGTTCCCCTCGGGCCCCGCGAGTTGATACACTTCGTCGTGATGCCTTCGCGCCCTCGCCCGACGACCGTCGTCTTCGCGCTCACCACCGGACTCGCGGCGCTGCTGCTCTGCGTGCTGGCCGCCATCCCTCCTGCCAAGGGACCCGGCGACACCGGCGGCGGATTCATCCTTCTGCCGGTTCTGTTCCTGCTGATCTGTCTGGCGCCGTTTGTTCTCGTCTCAGGTTCGGTCGTCGCGGGGCGCGCCGCGCCCGCCCGCCCCGTTCGGCTCGTGATGCTCGGCGTCCTGGGCTTTCTGCTGGCCGCCGAATTGACCTGTCTTGGCTTCCTCGTCCGTCATATGATTTCATCCGCGCGCGAGTACGCAACGACGCTGGCCGAGCAGTTCGACGTCCTTACGATCTCTCTCGGCGGATTGCTCCTCCTGTCGATCCCCTGCACTGCGTGGCCCCTTTGGCGGGCCGTCAGCGGAGTGCGAACCCCTGCTGCATAAGGACAAGGAAATCCTCCGCCTGCACGCCGAGGAGGTGCTCGACGGCATCGAGATTATGATGGAAGCCACCGGCGCGCCGGAAGGCGTGATCGCGCTCAAGGCCAAATACGAGGACCTCGTCGCGCTCTACGAAGGCCTCGTGAAGAAGCGCGAAGGAATCCGCTTCCTCGGCCTCGGCAATTTCTATCCGTCCGGCGACGAGTACAGTCTGGTCTACGAGGCGACCGGCAAGCTGATTCCCCCCGGCGGCATCCCGATCCAGATCGGCGCGGTGGTCGACAACGTCGAAACCTTGCTCAACGTCGCCCGCGCGGCCAAGGAACCGGTCACCGAGACCTGGTTCAGCGTCGCCGGCGCGGTCGCCCGTCCCTGCACGCTGAAGGTGCCGGTCGGAACCTCGTTCGCCGACGCGCTCGCTATGGCGGGCGGCCCGACCGTCGACGACTACGCGGTGCTCGACGGCGGCGCCATGATGGGCAAGGTCGTGCGCGACATGAGCGCGCCCGCGACGAAAACTACGGGCGGACTGATCGTGCTTCCCGCGGACCATACGTTGATCACGCGGAAATCGGCCTCGCGCGAAGTCTACACGCGCATCGGCAAGTCCGCCTGCGATCAATGCTCGTTTTGCACGGAGATGTGCCCGCGCTATCTGCTCGGCTACAAGATCGAACCGCACAAGGTGATGCGCAGTCTCGGCTTCGGCGGGGACCGGAACAAGATTTTAAGCGAGTGGGCGCTCTTGTGCTGCGAATGCTCGCTGTGCAGCCTCTATGCCTGCCCGGAGTCGCTCGACCCGCGAAACATCTGCGTGTCCGCGAAAGGCGATTTGCGCGATCAGGGCGTCACCTGGAAAAACGCCCAGCTCAACGTGGGCGTCGAGCCCAAGCCGCATCCGATGCTCGAGTACCGCAAGATTCCGCTGGATCGTCTGATCCAACGGCTGGGCCTGGCGCCGTTCGATGCGGACGCCCCGCTGATCGACGCCCCTGCGGTAAAGTCCGTTTCGATTGCTCTCAAACAGCATGTCGGTTCGCCCGCGGTCGCGACGGTGAAAGCGGGAGACTCGGTCACGAAAGGACAAGAGATCGGGCGCATGCCCGAAGGGCAGCTCGGCGCTCCGGTGCACGCGAGCCTTTCGGGCAAGGTGGTTTCGGTGAACGGGACCGTGGAGATCAGGGGATAGCATGGACAATTCGATCGGCGGACTGGAAAGCAGCTCGATGGCGAAGGGCTACGACATCTCGGACGCGATGCTCAAAACCTCGAAGATCCGCCTCCTGCTCTCGCGCACGATCTGTCCGGGCAAGTTCATGATCCTGATCGCCGGCAGCGTCGCCGACGTGGATGCCGCGGTGAAGGCGGGCATCGAGCGCGCCGCGGAATCCTTGGTCGACAGCTTCGTCATCCCCAATATCCATCCGGATATCTTCCCGGCCATCGAAGGAACCTCCCAGGTCGGCGAACTGGAAGCCCTCGGCATTCTGGAAACCTTCTCGGTCGCCTCGACCATCGAGGCCGCCGACGCCGCGGTCAAAGCGGCGAACGTGAAGCCGATCGAGCTCAAGCTCGCGATGGCGATGGGCGGAAAGGGGATGGCGACCTTCACCGGCTCGGTCGCCGCGATCACCGCCGCCATCGAAGCCGGCGCGTTCAACGCCGGCATGAAAGGGATGCTTGTCCACAAAACGGTCATCCCCCAGCCGCGAAAAGAACTGCTCAGCGATATTATTTAGGCCAGCGCCGCTTCGGTTTGGAGCCATCGCCCCATTTCGTGAAGACCTCCAGCGCGGTCTTGCCCACTTCTTTCGTGTCCTGGTAGGAATAGGCGGCCAAGGCCCCGGCGCCGACCACCGGCACCCAGCGCGCGGCCGCGCGCGCGGCGACGCGCTTGGCGAGCCGCCCGGCGAGAATCCCAAGCGCCTCGTGCATCGCGCGCTTCTTCGCCCGGCCGACGAGGACGCCCTCCCCTCCCGAGACCAGCAGCCGCTTCATCGTCCGGCGGTCCACGTGCCGGTACAGGCAGTACATCATCAACTCCTTCGTGAGCTCGTCGCTTTTGCCGCAGAGGGCGGCGATGTCCGCGACTAACCGCGCCTGCCGGCGCCAGACCGCGGCCAGTTCCGGGATCAAGGTCGCCATGCCCGCCGGGCCGGGCGCCAAAGACAGCGCCCCGGTCACCACCGCCGCGTCCCGCGCGGCGCCGCCGATGGACTCCAGCGCGGCGGTCTCCGGTTGGGGACATTCCGCCAGCGAACTCGAAGGGATGTTCGAGATCACCGACGCCACGACGGACTCGACCATCTTGAGCACCGATTCGGTCATGCTCGCAGGGTAATTCGATTTCCGCTCGGACGCCAGTCCCGGGTTTTCTATAATGACGGTCCAATGCCCGACGAGAAGCCGATCACGCCCGAAGAAGTCGAGACCGCCACCCGCGTTCTCGAAACCCTGTACGCCGACGGCGCCCAACTCTCGGATCTGGACCGCGAGAAGCGCGTCGCGCTGTTGACCGCGGCGGGGAAACTCTCGCGTCCGACACGCGAGGAATTCCGCATGCGCGCGAAGCACTCGAAGAAAAGCAAGCAGCAGCGCACGCTTGAATACAACAGGCGTCAGCGCGAGCGGACCGGCATCCGCGCCGCGCGCTCGAAGGGAATCTTTCTCGCCCCCCCGCGGATCGAGGAGACCCGGCGCCCCGAAGACGCTTTGAAAATGACATCGCCGCGCAACTGCTATGTCTGCAAAGCTGAATTCTCCACGCTGCATCACTTCTACGACCAGATGTGCGGGACCTGCGGCGACTTCAATTACGAAAAGCGGTTTCAAAGCGCCGCGTTGAACGGGCAGATCGCGCTGATCACCGGCTCGCGCCTGAAGATCGGCCGGGAAGCCGCGCTGATGATGCTGCGCGCGGGCGCGACCGTCGTCGCGACGACGCGCTTTCCGATGGACTCCGCCGCTCGCTATGCGAAGGAAAAGGATTTCGACGCCTGGAAGGACCGCCTTCACGTCGTCGGCCTCGATCTGCGTCATACCCCGAGCGTGGAGCGCTTCTGCGACTTCTTCACGAAGAGCTTCGGCCGGTTGGACCTGCTCGTCAACAACGCGGCGCAGACGGTCCGTCGCCCTCCCGGCTTCTACGCGCATCTGCTCACCGGTGAGGACGCCGGACAAAAAGGGCTGCCGGAACCGGCGCGCGTTTTGGTCTCTCTATACGACGAGGTGCGCACCAAACTGATCGGCCCCGCGAAGCTCTCCCAGATTCCCTATGTGCAGGACTACGCGCTGGCCGTTGAAACAGTGTTCCCGGACGGCGAGTTCGACGCGGATCTCCAACAGGTGGACTTGCGCCGCGTGAACAGCTGGCGACTGCGCTTAGGCGAGATCGAAACGGCCGAGATGTTCGAGATCCAGCTCGTCAACGCGATCGCGCCGTTCGTGCTCTGCAACGAACTCGCTCCGCTGATGGAGAAGGACTTCACCGGCAAGAAGCACATCGTCAACGTTTCGGCGATGGAAGGGAAGTTCCTGCGCTTTAAGAAGGCGGACCGCCACCCGCACACGAATATGGCCAAGGCCGCGCTGAACATGCTGACCCACACCTCGGCGAGCCGCCTAGAGACGGCCGGGGTTTTCATGAACGCCGTGGACACCGGCTGGGTCACGGACGAAGATCCGGCGCATCTGTCCGCCGCGAAGCGGCGCGATCACGATTTCGAGCCGCCGCTGGACATCGTCGACGGCGCCGCCCGGGTCTGCGACCCGTTCTTCGACGGAATCAACACCGGCACCCACTGGTCGGGAAAGTTCCTCAAAGACTACAAGCCGATCGACTGGTAGCGTAGCCTCAGTCGAGGTCGGGCAACGGCTCGCCGAGAAGCTTCGCGCGCGCGAAGACGACCGGGACGGAGCCGACGGCGAGGAATTCGTCGTGGAAGCGCCGTTCGGAGTACGCCTTCCCCCACTTTTTCCGGCAGTCGTCTTTGAGCCGCAGGATCTGCATCTTGCCGGTGAAGTAGCCGATCAACTGCGTCGGCCAGTTCACGGTGCGCAGCACGTCCGGGTCGATCTTGCCCTTGCCGGGTTCGGCCGCGTGCTTCCAGTCGGCGGCCTGCTGCAGCGTCCAACGGCCCGTCTCCACGTTCACGTCGTAGAACACGCGGCGGATGCGAAAGCGCCAGGAGTCCAGCGTCTCAAGATGCGCGGCGACGGACGGCCCGGACCCGCCCGCTTCCCAAAACGCCTGCTCGGCGTAGAGCGCCCAACCCTCGACCATCAAACTGTCCCAGAGCATGCTGCGAAGCCGATTCGGGTTCAGACGCGCGATCGAAAGCTGCAAATGATGCCCCGGCACGCCCTCGTGCGCCGAATAGGGCGCCATCGCGGTTTCGTTGTAGTAGCGCAGGTCGTAAACGAATTTTTCTCTTTTCTCGAGAGGCCACTCGGGGTTGAAGTTCTCCACGTTCCAATAGCCGACGTCCGATTTCGAGAACACCGGCGGGGGATTCATGCTGCCGCCGTCCCCGGTCAGCGGCACGATCGCCTTCGGCGTTTCCCGGGCGCGGATCGGTCCGACCCCTTCGGGGATCGTCACGAGCCCGCTTTCCTTGAGCGCGGCCGTTTGGCCTTCGACCATCGCGTCGTAAAGCCCCATGAAGGAATCGCGCGCCATCCCCGCGGCGTCGGCGCGGTCCTTTTCCGTCAACTCCGTTTTGGCTTCGCGGTGCCGCCTGAGGGCGTCGCGCGCGGCGTCGACCGCGGCGAGTTCCTTTTCCGCCAGCGCGAGCAATTCCTCCGGCGTCCACTCCAACAGCAGCGCGTGCTTGAAGCGCCAGGCGTAGTTCTTCGCCCCGACGACCCGGTACTCCTCTTTCGGCGATAGGCCTTTCAATTCGTTCCGGTAGGCCTCCAGCGCCTCCAGGGCCGCGGGGTGCTTCGGCAGCAGCTGCACCAGACCTTCGAGGATGCCGTCGGCGATCTCGATGTCCCGGAGCGTGGGAACGCAGACCGCTCGCATCTCGGCGACCATAGCGGGAACCTTCTCGGCGATTGTGTCGATCGCCTCGGTTCTCTCCGGAGCGTAGGTCAAAAACGCGACGAGGTTGTAGGCCAACGGTTCCAGCCAATCGGCGGGGCGGTGCTCGCAGCTCTTCTCGACGGAGAGCTTGCGCTCGACTTCCTTGCCTCGCGCGTACACCCAGCGGAAATCGATCTGCCGTTCCAGCGACCAATCCCGCCACGGCATCCGCCTCAGTTCCTTAAGAGCGCCCCGCGTCCGTTTGAGCAGACCGCGCACCGAGGCCGGGGAGAAGGACGGAACGATCGCCGCGTCGTCGAACAGGCCCGCGTCGGAGGCGTCGTTGGGTTGGACGGCGATGCGCACGCACATGATTTCGCGTGCCGAGCGCTGGAACGCGGGCGTTCCGGGAATCTGGACGGTCTTCATCCACTGATTCTAGCGCACGAAGAAGAACATGGCCAGCCTCGCGGCGATTTTCGCGCCAAACCGAGACCTAGGCCTAAGGACCCAAGCGCAATAGGGCCCCCCGGCACTCGAAGATGATCCCGGATGGCCGTATCCTAATAAGCGATGAAGGCTGTTTTCGCCGCCATCCTCGCCATTGCCCTCGGCGCCCCCGCCGGGGCGACCGACCTCGAAGGGCTGAACCTCCACCTGCAGCAAAACAGTCAAAAGTACAAGGATTTCACTAAGGACAATAAGGACTTCTTAAAAAACGTCGGCTTTACCGACAAGGAAGTCGACCCCAAGCGGCAGAAACCGGAAGCCCCGAAGGATGCCAAGAAAAAAGCGGCCGATTCCCGACTCGCCGTGGGTTCCGGAGAGAGCGACAAGGCGGCACTCTACGGCAAGCCCGGCGGCTCGGCCGGGACGGCCGATCTCAGCGGACTGCACGCCGCGAAGCAGGCCGGGGCCATGGGCGGCTCGATCACGGGCATCGACAAGTACCACGGATCGGTCAACGCCTTCGACCCGAAAACCGGCAAACGGGTAGCCTCTGCCGAAGACGCGGACAAGGTCGAGGACATGTACCGGAACATCATCGATTTCATCGTCAAGGCGCGCTGCAAGACGACGGTTGCCGAACCGGCGTTTCGCGCCTTGCTCTGGGGCGCGGCCGTTCTCGACCTTAAGGACGTCAAGGAAGAACCCTGGCCCGCGATGATCGAGGAAACGCAGGCGATTTGGCGAGGTCATGTGAAGTCGGTGCGCGACGCGCGCGAATCCCTGATGGAAGAGGGCCGGATCAAGGTGGATCTGAGCCACATGCCGATCATCATCTACAAACCCCAGAAGGAAGTCGGCGCGACGGCCACCTGGTCGGGCGGGATCATCACCGTCGGCGATCAGTACGCGGGGTTGGGCTCCTCGGGCAAGCTCGCGGTGCTGTTCCACGAAGACGAGCATCACTGGGACAACAAAACCAAGGGCGGCCTGCACGACAACCACTACAGCGAATTGCTGGAAGAGCCCGACAACACCCCCTCCGGCAAGAACTGGACCGAAACCTTGGCCTACCGCAACATGGGCGACTTCACCGACGTCCTGAGCCTGGGGTGGAAAGGCGCGAAGGGCGGAAAGGAAATCCGCGACCAGGTCGTTAGTTCCTTCTAGCCGAAGGACCCACCCCCGTCTAGTCCCAATTCCCCTGTCCGCTCCCCGCAGGGTGTCAGGCAGTGACTTCCCTCACCCTGTCCCTGCAAAGGAACAAAAGAAGCGGCTCGCGAGTATAACTTGCGACCCTTGAAACGGGTCGCAGACTACGGCTTGACAAACTGTAAACTATAGTTTACACTTCTATGAGAATCTTCTCCACACGGGAATTCGACGCCTGGCTGCTCGGTTTGAACGAAAAGAGCAGGGTCCAGGTGGACGATCGACTGGATCGCATCGCCGATCACCGCCACTTCGGAGACTGCAAACCCCTCGGTGGAGATCTATTTGAACTACGCTGGAAGAATGGAAGGCGTATTTACTTCGCCAAAGTGGAAACTCAAGAAGGGAAAACGGCTCTCATGCTGTTGGGAGGCGATAAACATGGACAAGAAAACGACATCCGTAAAGCGCGCAGGATTCTCGAAAGGGAAGCCCCGTAGGCTCGGTCCGAAAGCGACGGCGCGACCTTACGATCCTACGGTCAGCCTCCGCAATCCGGCTATTATCCAAAAGGCGATTCTTCAGTCTTTGAAGGATGGAGATTTTGAGTCCGTCATGGAGATATATAAGTCGCATCTCCGCGTGCTCAACCGGACGAAAACCGCGGATTCCTTACAGGTATCCCGGCAGTACATTCACAAGATGCTGCGTGAACAAGCCGCCAATCCTTCCCTCAAAACGTTCTCCTCATTCATGCGCCTCCTTGGAGAAGAAGTTCTCCGAGGGTGTCAGGCCGTCACTTAGTTACTATTGCGTCGGCGACATGCCGGAAGTGACAAAGTAACGGCCTGACACCCTATCTGACACCCTATCTGTTCCTTCCAGCCGAAAGGCCCACCGCCGTCTAGTCCCAATTCCCCTGTCCGCTCCCCCCGTTCGCGCGCATCCTTAATACATGATCGGGGCTGCGGCGATCCTGTCGTCTCTGATGGCGGCCAACGGATGGGCGGCCGCCCCCGCCTCCCCCGACGCCTCCTGGACCGGCGGCGCGCATCTCGCGGTCAACATCTTCCGCCGCCAAACCCCGTTCGAACGCTTCGGTCTGAAAGACCCGAACCAGATCATGATCGCTCCGCTGGAAGGCGAGGGTAAGAACGAACGGGAAGCCCGACTCAAGGCCCGCCTGCGCTCCTCTCTGGAACGTATGCCGGACTTCCTTAAGACCGGCGTGACTCTGAAGTCCGTGTTCGTCATCGAGATCGAGAAGGGCGCGATGGGGCACGGGCACGAGGACTCGGGGAATCTGACCCTGCGCGTCGCCGCTGACGATCCCAACTTCGACGCCGTCACCGCGCACGAGCTCTCCCACGCCTACGACGAGCAGAACGAAGCCGTCGTGAATAAGTTCTTGAAGCTGCGCTATTGGCGCAAGGATTTCGATCTGGAACTGCGCCGCTTATGGGCGCATGTCCGCGAAACCAGCGAGAAGGACGAAAGCGGCCGCATCGTGCGCACGGTGTACGACGAAGCGGCGCAGAAGCGCCTGGCGGAGCTGAAGGTCCCCCGCCGCTGGGCGACGGATTTCCACGCGGCGAACAAACCCACCGAATATTGGGCCGTCGCGGTCGAGCTCTACTACCGCCACAAGACGGCCGGGACGCTCTCCGAGATGAAGTCCCATCTCTCGGAGCCCGAGATCCGCACCCTCGCGGCGCTGTTCGGGCCCTGAAGAGGGTGTCAGGCCGTCACTTAGTCACTTTTGCGTCGACGAACGCAAAGGGTCGCGCGAAGTGGGTACTAAAGTAGCCACCCGTCGCAAGGGGGTGCCAGGCCCTCAACACCTCCCGAAAGTGACAAAGTGACGGCCTGACACCCTTATCGGATGCTGTGGGCGGAACTGACGCACAGTGTGGTAAATCCCGACCGGCTTCGCGCCCTGCTGGCGCGACGCATACAGATCCGATTTGATACCAGTTAGGTCCCCAGTGCCGTCCGTGTTCCGGTCCGCCGTGCCGCCGCCCTAGCCTAAACCAAACCCAACACGAGCCCCTTTCCCGGGGCTTGCGGATGAGATTTTCCCCAGCGGTGCTACCCCGTCGAATCGGCCTCGCGAGTCCCTGCCGGCTCGCCACGACGGCGCCGCAGAGGCGCCGGTTCGTCGGCCCTGGGGTCGCAGACTACGGCTTGACAAACTGTAACTTATAGTTTACACTTCTATGAGAATCTTCTCTACATGGGAATTCGACGCCTGGCTGCTCGGTTTGAACGAAAAGAGCAGGGTCCAGGTCGACGATCGACTGGATCGCATCGCCGATCACCGCCACTTCGGAGACTGCAAACCCCTCGGTGGAGATCTATTTGAACTACGCTGGAAGAATGGAAGGCGTATTTACTTCGCCAAAGTGGAAACTCAAGAAGGGAAAACGGCTCTCATGCTGTTGGGAGGCGATAAACATGGACAAGAAAACGACATCCGTAAAGCGCGCAGGATTCTCGAAAGGGAAGCCCCGTAGGCTCGGTCCGAAAGCGACGGCGCGACCTTACGATCCTACGGTCAGCCTCCGCAATCCGGCTATTATCCAAAAGGCGATTCTTCAGTCTTTGAAGGATGGAGATTTTGAGTCCGTCATGGAGATATATAAGTCGCATCTCCGCGTGCTCAACCGGACGAAAACCGCGGATTCCTTACAGGTATCCCGGCAGTACATTCACAAGATGAGTAGAGCCATTTTTACTGGATCAGCCGTTCTGGCAATCCTTTTGGTTGCGTCACAACCCTCCTTTGGGGATACGATACGGCTTTGTGTCGACACATACGTTCCATGCACCTGCCCAGACGGTTGTTCGGAGTCCTACTGCGAAATGCCGTGCAAGGCCATCAACTTGATTCCGCCATGTACGCACCATTGTCGATCTTGTACCTGCGGAGCATATGGCAGCAGCTTGCCGGGATGCAAGAAATCCTGGCTAGGGATGCTGGCGGACGCCTTCGTCAGCAGCGCTCATGCGGAAGATTCGGTGGAGACGCAAGAGGTCCACAAGGTAGGCGAGAGGCGCTTCGTCGAAACTCCATTAGGAACGATGATGATTGACGATGGCGTTCCGGCGGATGACGTGATACAGGGAACAATTGGGGTTCAAATTGGGACGATAGAGGGCCACGTTGGAATTACTGGAGTTGAAAAGGGGAGTGTCGCGGAAAAGAGTGGCCTCGAAAAAGGGACCATCATTCTCTCAATCGATGGGCGTTCGACAAGAGGGATGAAGCTGAGCAATGCTGCAGCGGCACTTAAAGGAAAGCCGGGAACGATGGTCGTGCTGAGGATCAGGGCTGGGCTTTTGCCATGGGGGAAAAAAGTCCCGCTTTTGCGAGAGGCTCATGCGCTGGAGGACGATGATCGGGTCGTTGATGGCCTAAAGGTTGAAAAGGTGACCCTCAAGGAACTGGGTAAGTCTATGTGTCCAGCACACCTCAGAAAAGATTGCTTTTTGGTCCTGAGTGGAAAGATTTGCCAATATGTTTGTCGCGCCGAAGAGGAATGAACCACCTGAGAGGGTGTCAGGCCGTCACTTAGTCACTTTTGCATCGACGACCTCCCGAAAGTGACAAAGTAACGGCCTGACACCCTTATTGTGACACCCTTATTGATGCGGCCCTCTTCCCAGCGCTGATGCCAAAATTCCAAATCCATGATAAGAGACCGCCTAGAGGCAGGACGCCAGCTTCGCAGCGCCGACGACGATCGCGTCGTCGCCGAGCGCGGCGGCCTTCACGGGACAGCGGCCGATCGTTCGCGTGAAAAACGGATCGGTATCGAGCGCTTTGCGCACGATCGGGAGAATGAACGCGCCGCAGGCCTCGACGAGACCGCCGCCGAGCAAAATCAGTTCCGGGTCGAAGACCTGGCGCAGGCTCACCGCCGCGTCGGCAAGATGCTCGCTTGCCTCGCGCACCGCGCCGACCACGTCCCACTCCCGCCGCGCCAGCGCTTTCTTGATCGCCTTCGACTTCATCTGCGCGCCGCCGAGCGCCTTCTCGATCGCGCTCCGGCTCGAGTAGGCTTCCAAACAACCGCGCTTGCCGCAGCCGCAGCGCCGCCCTCCCCTCACCACGACGATGTGGCCGAACTCGGCGGCAGCGCCGTGCGCTCCGAGAAGAATCTTGCCGTCCACGATCGCGCCGCCCCCCAAACCCGTCCCCGGGAACAGGCCGATCACGTTCTTCTTCCCCTTCGCCGCGCCTTTCCAGGCCTCGCCGAGCAAGCCGACGCTGACGTCGTTGCCGATTACCGCGTGGGCCTTAAAACGATCCTTCAGCCGCGCGGCGAGCGGAAAACCCGCGATTTTGATGTTGGGGGCGACGAGAACCTTGTCGCCTTTCGGGGAAACAATGCCGGGCACGCCGACGCCGATCGCCCGGGGAAGACGACCGCCCAGCGCGGCTTTCGAAAGACCGGCCGCCAGTTCGAAAACTTCACGCGAGGATGCGCCTTTCGGGACCTTGGCCTTCGCGCGCGAAAGAACCCGGCCCGTGGAGGAAACGGCGGCGGCCAAAATCTTCGTGCCGCCGATGTCGATGCCTAGATAGACTGCTTTGGATGTCTGCACAATCGTCAAAAGTGAACAGAGAACCTATTGGAAATCACTTAGAAGGCTCTATCATCTCCGGTCGGTCGAATTCCCGGAAGCGCACTCCCGAGAAAGAGAACAGCCGTACATCTCTTTCCGACCATTTTTTCTCTGAGTCGAGGAAGTTGTAGATTACCCGGAGCGACCATCGCGAATCGTCTTCAGGTTCGAAATTGAGAGAGACGATAGTCCAATCGCATGATTCACCTTGCACGACCCTGAAATCGAAAATCATCGAACGGACTCCGCTGAAGGTCCCTTCGACAATTCTCGTTGGCCGAGAGACGTTGACTTTAAAATCCGGACAGGAGAATTCGATTCGCACCTTAAACTCCCCGCCGATGATGCGATCGGTGGAGGCAGCGGAAAGGTATCGGTCGGTTGACTCGATCTCCAAGGCACGAATAAAACTATCGTGGAATCCATTGTACCTATTCACTATCGCGGAAACATCCTCGGGCGGAACAGTATCGGAGTTCACAAACACCTCGTCCGTTTTACTTGCCTGCATTGGCAGGATGGAGGCGGCGCAGGTCGGGGCAGGGGAGGGGGCGGCCTAGGCAGAGGAATGCCCCTCGGGACGATAAGGCCCTTCCCATCGCTTTTCTCCCTTACAAAACCGAGGAAACGTTCCAACAAACCCGTGAAGGAACTTCCCGCCACGGAAACATTCTCCGGAGATCCAGTGTTGGCTTCCGTGTTCAAATCCCCTGCGGCATCTTGTGAAAATTCTTTCGCCGCGACGATTGTTTTCTGAACCCGCTGATCCCGTCCGCTGACTTTAGAAGCGGTTTCCCGAGGATGAACCACGGGCAGATCGTGCCCTTCGTGCGCCGCCGCGCCAAGCGAAAAAAGCACGCTTGAGAGGGCGATGCAATTGCGAAAAAGCGTGAATTCCATTAACGCGGGATCAATGCGAAGTCGAGAACTTGATCTTCGCGGGGGCTGTAGAACACCAAGAGCCCTTCAAAGCGAAGCGCCAGCAGCTCGGCCGCGACCTGCTTGCGGATGGAGGGGTCGGCCTCCTTCATCGAAGGCGACCAGTCGCGCAGATACTGGTGCCGGTAGCCCTTCTTGAACACCGAGAGCCGGTAGCCGTCGATGTTCACCGGCAGGCGCAGCGAATACTCGCCCCAGTCGTTGGTCTTCACGAGGAAGGATTCGCCGGTTTTCGGGTCGCGGAAGTAGAGGGAAGCCCCCTCGAGATACGCGCCGCTGTCCAGATCGAACACCTCGCCGGAGACGGCGAAGGATTTATGCGTCGCAAGTTTTCGCGGCGCGGCCACCTGATAAAGGCGCAGGAATTCCTCTTCCGTTTCCGGGAAGACCGGACGCGAAACCCCGGTCGATTCGGACTTCACGCGGCGCACGGGCTTGCGGACCGGAACGCGCTTGGGCGTCGGGAAGCTCAAGGTCGGCGGGCGGGAGGGCAAACGGGCCGCGGGAGCGCCGACGGCGGAGGCCGTCGGGAGCGCGGAGACCGAGTCGCGCAGGTCCGCTTCGGGTTCTTGGGACGCGGCGGGGGCGGGCTTCACGGCCGCGTGATACGCCGCCTTCGCGGCGCGGTACTGCCGCTTGGCCGCCTGGGGATTGGCGAGGTAGGCGCTCCCCCCGGAGACGGCGATGAGGGAGCCGAGCCAAAGCATCCAGACCTTGGAGCCGCGTTCGCGTTCCATGCGGAATTCTAGCAGTTTAAGGGGCTTTTCGTGCCAGACTTTCGATTATGTCGCTTAGAAAAAGCCGCTGGTTCCATCCGGCGTGCCGGTTCAACCCGAGCCGGACGACGACAAGATCGCGGGAGGGGACGACGCTGACCGACTGACCCTCGTGACCGAGGAAGTAGAACGCATCGGCCCAGGCGGTGTCTTCCGGGCCGCCGACCTCCTCGGGAAGATCCACCCACAGATGCGCGCCGTATCCCCCGCCGGACGGCTCGAGGCTCTTCGCGACCCAGCCTTCGGGAAGAATCCTCGTTCCGTTCCAAACGCCGTCGTTGAGATAGAGGAGGCCGAGGCGCGCCCAGTCGCGGGCGGTGGCGTACAGGAAGGAAGAGCCGACGAAGGTCCCGAAGGCGTCGGTTTCCAGCACCGCCGATCGCATGCCGATTTTATTGAACAGCGCGCGGCGCGGGTAATCGTGGTAGACGGCGTCGGACGGGAAGGTCGAGCGCAGAAGGCGCATCAAAATATTCGACGATCCGCTGGAATACGACCAATAGGTTCCCGGCGCGTATTCCAGGGGCATCTTGGAAGCGAAGCCGGACGCGTCGCGAGAGTTAAAGAGCATGCGCGTCACATCGGACGGCCCCGCCGCGTACACCTCGCGAAAGCGCAGACCGCTTCGCATCCGAAGCATCTGGCCGACCGTGACGGCCGCCCGCTCGGCGTCCCACTCGGGAAGAAGATGTCCCGTATCGAGACCGGCTCCCAACTCCTTGAGCCGGATGCCTATCAGCGCGTTGGTCGCGGTCTTCGTCATCGACCAACCGAGCAGCGGGGTCTCCGCGCTAAACCCGGGGGCGTAGCGCTCCGCGACGATTTTCCCGCGATGGACCACGACCACGGCGCGCGTGTGCGTTCCCAAGAACGCCCGGTCGAGCGTCTCCGCGAGAGCGGACGAGGCGGGACCCCGCGGAAGCGGAGAAGCGGCCGTCGCAGCGGCGGAACGCTCCGCCGCCAGCCTGCGGGCGTCGGCGGACGAGAAGGTCAACGCACAGCCCAGGCCGGGACGCCACACCGCCCAGGCCGGATTGGTGCCTAGAAAATGCGACATCACGAGCTTCTCGTCGAAGTCGATTCGGGACGAAAACATCCGGAGAATGCCGCCCGACGGCAAGGTCAACTCCCCCGCCTTCAGCGAGGGGAGGTCCCTTCCGGCGACGAACAACCCCGAGCAAAGAATCTTCGCCGTGTAGCCGGTTCCGACGGGAGCGATCCGAGCCAAATAGTCGCCGCCCGCCGCCGCGATCAGCACGAGCGCGCTGATCCAATAGCGCATGCGTTATCTTGACATAATCGAGGGGCGCGGCTACCCTTGCGGATGGGAGTTTGGGAGGATTCGTCCATGGCCGAGATCGACGATCTGTTCGAGCGCCTTGAGCGCTTCAAGGGTTCTGATTTGCATCTGCGCTGCGGCATCCCGGCGATGATCCGCGTGCACGGAACGATGCTTCCGCTGAAATCGGAACCCGTCGAGGGAGAGAAAGTCGAACGGATGATCATGGAGATCATGCCCGAAGACTCGAAGAAGATCTTTCAGGAAACCTTCGACGTCGATTTCGGACACACCTTGCCGACCGGAAAGCGCCTGCGCTGCAACGTTTTTCAGGAACGCCTGGGCATCGGCGCGACCTTCCGGCTCATTCCCTCCACCGTCCCGACGGCCAAGGACGTTTATCTGACCCCGTCGATTCTCAAGCTATGCGGATTCTCCAAAGGCCTCGTTCTCGTCACCGGCCCGACCGGCTCCGGAAAATCGACGACCATGGCGGCGATGCTCGATCATGTGAATGCGACGCGCAAGGAACACATCATCACGATCGAGGACCCGATCGAGTTCGTGCACCCGAACAAGAAGTGTCTAGTCACCCAGCGCGAGGTCAAAACCCACACCCAGTCCTTCGCGTCCGCACTGCGCTCGGCGCTGCGCGAGGACCCGGACATCATCCTCGTCGGAGAAATGCGCGATCTCGAAACGACCATGATCGCCATTGAGACGGCGGAAACGGGACATTTGGTGTTCGGAACCCTGCATACGACCACCGCCGCGTCCACGATCGACCGCATCATCGATCAGTTCCCCGCCGACCGCCAGGAGCAGATCCGCACCATGCTCGCGGCAAGTCTCGCGGGCGTCGTCTCCCAGACCCTTTTGCGCAAGGAGGACGGAATGGGCATGGTCGCCGCACGCGAGGTCCTGCACACCACCGGCGCGATCCGCGCGTTGATCCGCGACAAGAAAACGTACCAGATCAACTCGGAAATCGAGACCGGCATCTCGGCCGGGATGATGCCTCTCAACGAGGCGATTTTTCGCTATTTGCAGGCGGGCCTCATCACCAACGAAGAGGCCCTTTATAAAGCCGTCGACAAGGAAGACATGCGCCGACGACTCAAGGACATCCCGGTCAAGGCCGCCCAGTTCAAGAGCGCCGGCTGATGCCCACCCCCTCCCCAATGGAGACTTTATGATGCTTGATGAAGGAATGTGGACGTTCGACAACCCGCCGCTGCACATGCTCAAGAAGCACTACAGGTTCTCCCCCTCGAAGGCGTGGCGGGACAACGTGCGCCTGGCGGCTCTGCGCTTCAACGACGGCGGTTCGGGGTCCTTTGTCTCCAACAACGGCCTCGTGCTGACCAACCATCATGTCGCCATGACGCAGCTCCAGAAGCTCTCCACGAAGAAGCGCAACCTCGTTCGCGACGGCTTTCTCGCGAAGTCCCGGAAGGCGGAACTGAAGTGCCCGGATTTGGAAGTCAACCAGCTCGTCGAAATCCTCGACGTCACCCGCAAGGTGCTCGGCGCGGTGGACCCGAAAGCGGCGCCGAAGAAGGCCAACGAACAACGCAAGGCGGCGATCGCCACGATCGAGAAGACCTCGACCGACAAGACCGGTCTGCGCTCGGATGTCGTCGAGCTCTACCAAGGAGGCGAGTACTGGCTGTACCGCTACAAGAAGCACACCGATATCCGATTGGTCATGGCCCCCGAGGCGAGTGCGGCGTTCTTCGGCGGAGACGACGACAACTTCACCTATCCCCGCTGGGCGATGGACTTCACTTTCTTCCGGGTGTACGAGAACGGAAAGCCGGTAAAATCCTCGAACTATCTTCCCTTCTACGCCCCCGGGGCCAAGGAAGGCGATCTTACCTTCGTCATCGGCCACCCGGGCTCGACGGACCGCCTGCTCACGAGCGCGCAATTGCGCTATCAGCGAGACATCGCGATGCCCAAGCGCCTGGAGATGTACGCGGTGCGCCGCAAGGCGCTGGAAGCCTTCGCGAAAAAGAGTCCCGAACACCGCCGGCGCGCGCAGGAATACCGTTTCGGCATTGAGAACGCCATCAAGGTGGTCACGGGCGAATACGAAGCCCTGCGCGACGGTCCCGTGATGGGCGAGAAGGACGCCGCGGAAAAGGATTTCCGCAAGCGCGCGAAGAAGCTCTGTCCCGGCGCGTGGGAACGCATCGAGCGGCTCCAAAAGGAACTGGAGAAGCGAAACTATCAACTGAGCTTCCGCCGTATGGCGGGCTACGAATTGACGAACTTTGCGAGCGCGATTGTGCGCCTCGTCGTCGAAGTGGAAAAGCCCAACGAGAAGCGCTACGAGGAGTTCCGCGACTCGGGGTTGGAGTCCTTAAAGCGCTCGCTGTTCTCCCCCGCGCCGATCTACAAGGACTTGGAAGAGTGGATGTTCGCCTCCGGGCTGCGCGAGACGCTCGAACGCTTGGGCCCGCACGACCCGTTTGTGAAGGCGGCCCTCGGCGGGAAATCCCCCGAAGCGGCGGCGAAGTCGGCGATCGCGAAGACGCGGCTGCACGATCCGAAATTCCGCAAGGCGCTGGTGGAAGGCGGCCGCAAGGCCGTGGAGGCCTCGAAGGACCCGCTGATTCTCCTGTCCCGCAAGCTGGATAAGTTCACCCGCGAGATGCGCTCGTGGTACGAGGACAAGATCGAAAGCGTGGAACGGATCGAAGGCGACCGGATCGCGAAGGCGCGCTTCAAGCTCTACGGCAAGAAGCTCTACCCGGACGCGACCTTCACGTTGCGCTTCGCCTACGGCCGCCCTCTGGGATACGACTGGGACAAGACGAAGGTCCCCTTCAAGACGACCTTCAACGGGTTGTTCGACCGCGCGGAGAGCTTCGAGCACAAGCCGCCGTGGAATCTTCCCGCGCGCGTGCTTCGCGCGAAGAAGAAGTTGAACTTGAACACGCCCTTCAACTTCGTCAGCACCCACGATATCACGGGGGGCAACTCCGGCTCGCCCGTCATCGACCGGAAGGCGCGCTTGGTGGGCTTGATCTTCGACGGCAACGTGCAGAGCATGGCGAGCAGCTACGCCTACTCGAACACCGCGTCGCGCGCGGTTTCGGTGCATGCGGGCGGGATTCTGGAAGCGCTCAAGTGCATCTACGGGGCCGCGGCCCTTCTCGGCGAGTTGAATCGGTAGGGCGTTATCTTTCGCTTCTCTCCCGGCTCGGGTTTCCGGCAAGAAGGCCGGCGACACTGATGTCTTCGTCAAGTGCGTCCCAATGGATTCCGATTCCGCCGCCGCTCAGTTCGAACGCCGCGCGCTGCGACTCGGACGCCTTGAGCAGCTTTGGGAAGTAGGTCAACGGGGTCGCCAGCTTTCGCCCGTCCTGCAGGAGCACCCACAAGCTGTCGTCTTCGAACCAAAGCTTGGCGGCTCTCGCCTCAATCGTTGAAGTACTCATCCCATTTCCTCCGAATCAAATCCTGCCTTTCTTCTATGATTCGTTCCAATTCGCTCAACTCCCGAGAAGACAACCCCCAAGACGCCGCAAGAGACACCCGCGGGTCAGTCCAGAACTTGGCCAACTTCTCTCCCTTGCGAACATGAATATGACGAGGCTCCCGGAGAAACCCTTCATTTGAAAAGAAAAAGAATTTAAAGCCTTTCCACTCGAAGACTTTAGGCATTATTCAGTATAAATCCCCTTCCTTCGGGTATCAAGGGGACGCAGTCGCATTCATTTTCGACACCTCGGGCTTCATCGTCACGAAATCATGCGTGTACGTTATAAAATCCACGATGCATAAAATCTAGAATTTGCTGGATGCCCGAGAAAAAGTGGTGGGAAGACGGTGTGCGCTTCGAGTGCCAAGGCTCGGGGAACTGCTGCGTCTCGCGCGGCCGCTACGGCTTCGTCTACATGACGGACAAGGACCGGGATCGAATGGCGAAGGCGCTCGGCATGACTCGGAAAGCCTTCACCCGCAAGTACTGCACCAAGGATCACGGCGACTACTACATCAACGATCCCGAGAAGGACTGTCTCTTCCTTGACGACAAGCGCTGCACCGTCTACGAGGGGCGCCCCGAGCAGTGCCGCACCTGGCCGTTCTGGCCCGAGAACATGAGCGCCCGCACTTGGTCGAAGGAGATCGAAAGCTTCTGCCCCGGCGTCGGCAAGGGCAGGCTGCACTCGGCCGACGAGATCCGCGACGCGCTGCGCCGCGATCCGGTCAATCCGTTCGAGGATTGAGCCGTTGGCCCGCATGCTCCCCATCCACGCCGCCAAGGAGCGCATTCTTGCCGAACTCGCACGCGCCGGCGCCCTCATTCTCACCGCCCCCACCGGCAGCGGCAAGTCCACCCAAGTCCCCCAATACCTCGTCGACAAAATCCCCGGCAAACTCCTCGTCCTCGAACCGCGCCGCATCGCCGCGCGCAGCCTCGCCGCGAGAGTCGGCCAAGAAAGCGGAACCCAGGTCGGCTATCAGGTCCGCTTCGACAGCCGCCCCGGAGACAAGATCCTCTTCCAGACCTACGGCGTCTTCGTTCAGCGCCTGCTCAAGGACCCGCGCTTAAGCGGAGTCGGCGCCGTGCTGCTCGACGAGTTCCATGAGCGCACGCTGGACGCCGATCTCGCGTTGGCCTGGCTCAAGTTGCTGCGGCGAAGCCGCCCCGAGCTTAAGCTTGTCGTGATGTCCGCCACGCTCGACGCCGAAGTGCTGGAGCGGTACCTACCCGGTGCGGCGCGCATCGATGTTCCGGGAAGGCTGCACCCCGTTGAGATTCGCCGCCTCCCCGTGGATGGCCGGGAGGGGCCCGAGCGCGGAGCGCGGCGCGCCTTGGAGACTCTAGCCGCCGAGGGGCTCGACGGATCGGTTCTCGTCTTTCTCCCGGGACAACGCGAGATTCGCCGCGCTATGGACGAACTCGGACGCTTCTGCCGGGAGCAGGGCCTGCTGCTGCGCTCCTTGCACGGCTCGATGGATTTAAGCGAACAGCAGCGGGTCCTTGACCCGGGAGGCGAGCGCTGCGTCATCCTCGCCACCGATGTCGCCGAGACGGGACTCACGGTGCCGGGGGTGACCTCCGTCATCGATTCGGGCCTGCACCGCCGCGCGGCCTACGATGCGGGCCGGGACATCAACACGCTCTTTCTCTCGCGAATCAGCCGCGCCAGCGCCGCGCAAAGAGCGGGACGCGCGGGCCGCACCGCGCCGGGACGCTGCGTGCGGCTCTGGGCGTCGTCGGAAGAGCGCGGCATGGCCGAGAGCCTCCCGCCGGAAATCCGCCGCCTCGAACTCAGTTCCGTGCTGCTTCAGGCGGCATCTTTGCCGGAGCCGATCGAGTGGCCGACCGCGCCCGCCGAGAACGCGCTGGCCGCCGCGCGCCGGACTCTTTTGGAACTCAAGGCCGTGGACTCGGGGGGCCGGATCACCGCCCGGGGCCGCGCGCTGCTCCGCTACCCCGCGCCGCCTCGAGTGGCGGCCGTACTCGAGGCGGCGCGGGAGGCCGGGCCCTCTACCTACGAGCGGGCCTGCGCGATGGCCGCCGTCTTCGAGTCTGAGCGCCGGGCGGACAAGGCCGCGGACCTCGGGGAACTCGCCGACGAACTTCTGCTCGGCGGGCGGGGAGAACTGAGCCGCGACGCCGCGGCGATCTACCGGCAGTTCTCCCGGCTCGGGGGAGATTTCGGATCGGAACGCGGCGCTCTGCCGGAGGCGCTGTGGCTCGCGGCCTTCCCCGGCCGCCTCGCGGCGGCGGCGGGGGGCGTGTACCGCCTTGCCGACGGACGCTCCTTCTCCCTCCAATCCTCGGCGCCCCTTGTGCTCGCCCTCGACCTTCAGGAGCGCGGCGGCGGCGGACGCGCCCGCCAAGCGGTCGCGAGTCTCTTTTTGCCCTGCGCGCTTAAGACCGTGGAGCGGACCTTCCCCGGGGAATGCGCCTGGAGCACGGTGGTCGAACTCGACGCGGCAAAGGGCCGGGCGGTGAAGGAGGAACGGCTGATGTTCCGCAATTTGGTGCTCGCGCGCAAGGAAAGCGCCGCGGGAAAAGACGACCGGCGCGCCGCGGCCGAACTGTGGGCGGAGAAATTCGCCTTGGGGGAACTAAGGCACCCCGGTCTCGACGAGAAGGTCGAGCAGCTCGTCGCGCGGATCAAGACGGCGCGCGGGCTTTATCCCGCCCTGGGCTTTCCGGAGATGGGGGAAGACGACTGGAGGCTGATCTACGGCGAGCTGTGCGCGGGCAAAAGCGCGCAAAAGGACATCGAGCGCGCGCCGCTGGCGCCTCAGGTCCTGGCGTACCTGGGCAAGCCGCTCGCGGATTTTCTGGAAAAATCGCTTCCGACGAGGCGCCGGCTCCCCTCGGGCCGGACGGGGCGCTTCACCTATTTCGAGGGACGCCCCGCCGAACTCTCCGCGCGGCTCGGCGATTTTCTCAAGATGACGGGGAAGTTGACGCTTTGCGAAGGGAAGCTGCCGGTGCTTTTCGACATCCTCGCGCCGAACTACCGCACGGTGCAGAAAACAGACGACCTAGGCTCCTTCTGGAATAACACCTATCCGCAAGTGAAGAAGGAACTCCAGCGGCGCTATCCCAAGCACCCTTGGCCGTAGACCCGCACCGCCGTCCTCGGAACCCTACCGAAGCTTCCCGAGTTCCCCTTCGGCCTGCTCGACGCCGGAGAGGCTCTTGATCTTGCGGTACAGCTCCCGCGCTTGGGTGAAGTAGCGGCGCGCCTCGCCGGCGCGTCCCATCCCGACCGAGCACATCCCGAGACCGAACAGCGCGTCGGGATTTTCCGCTTCGATCTTCAAACTGCGCTCGAGCAATTCCGCGGCCTCCCGGTAGTCGCCCTGCGAGTAGCGGACGCCGCTTAGGCGGTTTAAGAGCGCGCCGTCCTCGGGGTTCTCGCGCACTAAACGCTCGAAAGAACTCGCCGCGCGCTTGAAGTAGCCGTTCGCCTTCCGCTTGTCGCCCTTCGCGTCGTAAGTCAGGCCCAGCGCGTACAGGCTTTCGGCGTTATCGTTGATCGACGCCGCCTTCTCGTAGCAGCGGATCGCGTCCCGCTCCTTGCCCAGTGTGTCGTAGCAGATTCCCAGGTTGTGCCAGGCTTCCACCCGCCCCGGCTCGAGCGCGACCGCCTTTTCCAGCGCTTTCACCGCCTTCGCGCAGCGCTCCTCGCTCATCCAAATCCGACCCAGCGCGTCCCACGCGCCCGCGTGCCGCGGGTTGATGTCCACCGCTTTCTCAAGCCAGCCCACCGCCTCGCGGTCGTCGCCCGCGGCAGACAAAGCGAAGCCGAGATTATAAAGCGCCTTATCGTTTTTAGGCGCCGCCGCGGCCGCGGGACGAAGCACCTTCACCGCATCGTCGTAGCGCGCGAGTCGAATCAAGGTGGAACCCAGGTTGTTTAGCGCCGACGCATCGCCCGGGTTAAGTTCCAGCGTCTTCCGGTACCACGTCTCCGCGTCCTGAAAGCGTCCCATCCGCTGGTAGGACAGCGCCAAATTGTAGGCCGAATCGGTGTAGCGCGGGTTTAGGTCCAACGCTTTCGTGAACCAGCGGATCGCTTCGTCGTAGTCTTCAAGACCCAAAAAAGCCTGTCCCAAAACGCCCGCCGAGGCCGCGTGCTCCGGGCGGGTTTTCAGCGACTGCCTGAGGTACGCAATCGCCTCTTTATAACGGCCTTGCTTGACCAAATCATCGCCCAGGTTGTAGTTCGCGAACGCGTGGGTCTTATCCACGCGCAGCGCCTTCTTAAACGCGTCTTCCGCGTCCGCGGCGCGTCCCAAAGTGGAATAGCTCGACCCCAAATTATTCAACGCGTCGAGATAACGGGGATCACGCTCCAGCGCCTTCTTGTACCAACCGATCGCCTCTTCGTGCTTGCCGCGCTTCGTGTATACGACGCCGGTGTTGTAGAAGGCCGGGGCATACGTCGCGTCGGCGTCCCGGGCGCGTTCCAAGAGCGCAAGGGCTTCGTCGTACTGCGCTTGCTTGTTCTTCAGCGAGCCCAGATCACTCAGCGCGAGCGCGTACTTCGGGTTCGTCTCGATCGCTTTCTCGTACGCCTTTTCAGCTAACGCGGTCTTCCCCAGCAGTTCGTAGCAGTGGCCCAGATTGTAACGGCTCTTGAAGTCGGACGGATCGACGGCGACCACTCCCTCGTAGATCGACGCGGCTGCGTCGTAGCGGCGCTCGTGCATCGCCTTGTCTCCGGAATCGGAATCCCCGCTTCGCGCGGGGGCCGCCGCCGCCTCCGGGGAGGACTCGTCGAGACCGGCGAGCATCGTCCGCACTTTCTCCGCGTCCGGGGCGTCGTTGCCGGCGAGTTCCAGGTAGCGGCGCAGCGCTTCGGCCGCGCCCCTGCGGTCACCGAGCGCTCGGCGCACGACGCCCATCCGGTAATGCGGCTCCGGCCAGGACGGCAACAGCCAAGAGGCCTGCTCCAGTTTGCGCAGCGCGCTATGAAAGTTGACCTCGTTGGAAGCCTCCTCTGTGATCGCGCGGGCGGCATCCACCAGCGCGCGAGCCTCGACTTCGGCATCTTCGGCGTGCACCAAAACCGGAAGCATCAGAACAGCGGCAAGCGTCAGCATGCGTCTCATAATTTCCTCGGTGCGGCGCGCAAGGCGCTAGCGTGTTCAACGAGCAGGACGGTCATCGAGCCGGGCAAAAAGAGATAGAGGTTCTCTCCGCGCACGAGAGGTTCGGGGCGCTCGGCGATGAGAAACGGCACGGAACCCTCGGGTCCCGCGACCCCCGCCCCGGAGGCGGTGGCATAGACCAGACCGAGCCGCTTTGCGAACGCCAACGCGGTCACGGCTTCGTCAGGATGCAGGAAGACCCCCGAAAATCGGCCGCCCTCGATTTTTCCGACGAGGCGCCCGATCGCGGCGAAGTGTTCGGTCCCGTCGCCGGCCGCGGCGGCGATGCGTTCGGTCGAGGACAGAAGCTTCTTCCAGCGCGGCCCCTCGGCCCCGGGCAGCAGCGCCCACAATTCGTAATCGCCCTCCCCCTTCCCGCGCCCGGCGACGTACAGCGCGCCCGCGGAACCGGAGAACAGCCGAGCGTCCTCGACCGGCAGTTCGGCGATCGGCTGAAAGGCCGCCTGGGCGGGACCGTCCACGACCAGATATCCCAGATCCCCTCCCGACGCGTACACCGGCCCGACACCCTCGAGCGCCGCGACGTCGTCGAGCGGGACGCGGGAGCGCAGCCGGTAGCCCGCGGTAAAGTTCGCGGCCTCGGACCCGTCGTGCAGGAACCAAAGAGCGCCGTCGGCGCCGAGCGCGAGACGCGGGGCGCTCCAACCATAGTCCGTCTCCGCCGGGGGCGTGACGACTCGCACGGAAACTCCGGAGGCCGGCGGCAGGAGCAAGGTCACGCCCAGGAGCCATGCCGGATTCATAAGCCTAGGTACTCGAATACCGCGCGTTGCCCGGTGCTGCTCTCGTCTTTCATCTCCTGCCACCACTGCTCGACGCCGCCCTCCGGGAGGACGCCGGGCACGATCTTTTCGACCTCGGTCGTGAAATGGTCCCAGGATTTGCGGAACACCTTCGTCGTCGCGGTTTGGACGAGTTGGACGGTTCCCGTCGCCAACCCCGCCTTCGGAATTTTCGAGACCAAGGACTGCATCGTTCCTGCGGCCGCTTCCGCGTTCTCACCGCGATAGAGCGACAGGCCGATCTTGCCGGCCGCCAGCGCGTCCCCGAACGCTCCCGCGTCGCCGTAGGAGCCCTCCAGGAATTTCTCCGCGCCGGCTTCGAGCGCGGCGTCGATTGCCGCGTCGCCTGCGGCGATCGCCCAGCGCGGCGGCGCGTCGGGGCCGTTCATCGCGTCCCGGGCGGCGAGCACGCCGTTCATGTCCAACGAGACCGCCCCGGTTTCCTCACGCGGCAAATCCATGCGATGGCGCAGCCGCTGATCCTGGCCGAGCCCCGTCTTTGCCGCGGCGTCCTTCCACTCCCCGCGCAGAAGCGCCGCAACGGCGCCCTCGGAGACCCGCGGGCCGTCGAAAGCGGGCGCCGGCCGCCCGGAGAGCGCGCCGAGCGCACCCTTCTGAGCCGTCGCGAAGCGCAGCGCCTCGACGCGCTTTTCGGACTCGCGGCGGACCTTCTCCAATTCCTCCCAACGGCGCTTCGCTTCGGCCCGGAGCTTCTCCTGCTGAGCCCGCTGCTGGTTCGCCTTCATCGACGCCAGAAACGCGTTCATGAACGCGTTCATCGCCATGCCGACGACCTGGGCTTCGAAACTCGCGCCGCCGCGGGACCCGCCCCCGCCCGAACCGCCGCCGCACTCGCAGCGCGTGCCCTGCAT